>ENA-OQCP01000017-OQCP01000017.1-human-gut-metagenome-genome-assembly--contig:-NODE-17-length-59937-cov-2.450493_pt1 | contig 59937 bp, 73 predicted proteins | sample MGYA00242760_ERZ504583 | MGnify/ENA primary metagenome ERZ504583 (study PRJEB26092, sample SAMD00036308) | human gut metagenome | host: Homo sapiens | study: EMG produced TPA metagenomics assembly of...
TGCTTGAGCAGTATTCACGTCCTCGCCAAAATGGTGTAAATGCTATCACTATCCGTGAAGACGACCGTGTAATCGAAGTGCGTATGACAAACGGCGACAATGAAATCATCATTGCCAACCGTAACGGACGTGCCATTCGTTTCCATGAGAGTGCTGTGCGCGTTATGGGACGTACAGCCACCGGTGTACGTGGTATGACATTGGATGAAGACGGTCAAGACGAAGTAGTAGGTATGATATGCATCAAAGATCCTGAGGCGGAAACAATTATGGTTGTATCGGAACAAGGATATGGCAAACGTTCGGATATTGAAGATTATCGCAAGACCAATCGTGGAGGTAAAGGTGTGAAAACAATGAATATCACCGATAAAACGGGTAAATTAGTAACTATCAAGTCTGTTACAGATGAAAATGACTTGATGATTATTAATAAATCCGGTATTACCATCCGTCTGAAAGTTGCCGATGTTCGTATCATGGGACGTGCTACACAAGGTGTGCGTCTAATCAACCTTGAGAAACGTAATGACGAAATCGGCTCTGTATGTAAAGTCACTTCAGAAAATGAAGAGGAACTTATAGAGGAGGGGGAAGAAAATACCCTTGAAAGCCCTCAGAACGAGGTAAACAATGAAAATGAAGAATAGACATAATATTAATTTAAATTTTCTACAATCATGAAAAGAGTATTATTTTCAATGGTTTTACTACTTGTCGCAAGCTTTACTTTCGCCCAAGAAAAGAACGTAAAAGAGGCTAAAAGTATTGCTAACGGAGTAAATCCTGACTTTGCCAAAGCAGAGGAACTGATAAATCAGGCTTTAACCAATCCCGAAACAAAGGACAATGCCGAAACGTGGGATGTAGCAGGTCTTATCCAAAGAAAAAGAAGTGAAAAAGAAATGGAAAATGCCTATCTGAGAAAACCTTATGACACTCTTCAGGTATATAATAGCGCATTGAACATGTGTAAATTCTACTTCAAATGTGACGAATTGGCACAAATTCCCAATGAAAAGGGCAAAATCAAGAATAAATATAGAAAATCTAATTCTGCTACAATTTTAGCAGAACGCGGTAATCTGATCAATGGCGGTATCCAATTCTTTAATTTGGCCTCACAAAAAGAAGGAGATGCAGCCAATGAAGACAATAGAAAAGCGTTAGATTTCTTTGCAACATACATTGATATTGCTATCAACCGATGTTTGAAAAGGAAAATCTGTTACAAACAGATACTGTATTACCCCAAATAGCATATTATGCAAGTTTAGCAGCTGCTAAGATGGAAGATTATCCTAGTATTTGAAGTATGCTCCTTATGCACAAGATGATAAAGAGGTTGGGAAATACGCTATGGAATTTATCTCTACTGCATTGAAAGCTGAAGGTGATACTGTTAAATGGATTGCTTCTTTAAAAGAAGGTATCCAGAAATATCCTGAACATTCATTCTTCTTCGGTCATTTGATTGATTATTATAGCAATAACAACAAATATGACGAAGCTATGCAGTTTGCTGATGATATGTTGGCTAAAGATCCTAACAATACATTCTATTTGTATGTAAAAGGCTACCTTTATCACAATATGAAGGACTATGATAAAGCTATTGAATTCTATAAAAAAACTATAGAAGTAGATCCTAATTATGCAGAAGCATACTCTAATTTAGGCTTAATTTACTGCTTACAAGCACAAGATTTCTCAGAAAAAGCAACTACAGATATTAATGATCCTAAGTATAAAGAAGACCAGGCTACTCTGAAGACTTTCTATGAAAAGGCAAAACCTTATTATGAAAAGGCAAGAGAACTGAAACCTGATCAAAAAGATTTGTGGTTAAATGGTCTATATAGAGTGTATTATAATTTGCAGATGGGCCCTGAATTCGAAGAAATTGAAAAGCTGATGTAATACTACTTTCAGTAATAATAAAAGCCTAATTAATAATTTAATTAGCTTTTATTATTGTTATATCATTAAGTAAAGAACATTATTTCTTAAGTGAGGGAGAGAAGAATTAAAATTAGATTAAATTATTCCAGTATCATATTAAACATAATGCTGATATTGAAAAGAAACCATATATCCCATATTCAACACCTAATTCGGTCTTCCGTAAATTACCAACAATGGTGTATCAGAATGGAAAATCATCTTTCTGGCAATACCAGGGTTAAATAAGCGCGAAAATATATTTCTTTTATAAGAAGTTAATGTTATAATATCAATATGATTACTTTTAATATAACTGTCTAAACTACTAAGCAGATTATCGTTCTTTACCACATCATAGTGTATTTCCAATTGTGGATATTGTTTTTGAAAATATTCCTTAATACCAGCCAGTTTTATTTCATTCCATGTATTCTGAACATCTGAAAGATGTATCAGAGACACTGAAACTTAATGATTTCAGATTATTTATTAGCGAATCAAAAGCTATTAAATCACGTTGATCAAAATTAGTAATGAATGCAATACGCTTAGCCTCAGAAAATTGCTTGAATGGAGTATTTTCAGGAATGGCCAATACCGGTACACGGCTACGTTCAATCACTTCAGCCGTTACACTACCGATCAAATCAATATCCTTCTGACTTTTACCACGAGTTCCCATTACGATAATGCGTGGTCGATATTCCTTGGTATAGCGGAGTACCTCTTCTTCAGGAATACCTTCACGCAAGACACAAGTATATTTAATATCTGGAAACTCGCCGGAAGCTACCTTCTCTTTTACTTTATCAGATAATGCGTTTAAATCCGCATGAACTTTTTGTAAGATACTCCTTACATTCTCCTCATCACTTAGCTGATAGTTAAATACGTCTCCGTATGGCAAAGAAGTTGCATATATAGGAGTAAAATAAACATGTAGCAAAACAACTTCGGCACCTATATTCTGAGCGAAATTGAAACCGAACTCGCAAGCCTTCAAAGAATAATTGGAAAAATCCACTGGAATCAGCACTTTATTACTAACCTTCTCCAGTTTAGGTGACTTCCCTCCACTACCTCTTCAGATAACCACGCAGAGCTTCAGTAATTTTCAGAGCATGGGGTAAGTCACTCTCCTTAATACGCACACGTACACCCGAAGAAACAACCGGTTGTATCTGGTTTACATTGTGGATATAAGTCTCAATACCTTCATTTTCAAGAACATTCTTCAATATTTGAGCTTTCGCGTACGTTAAGATTGCCAAAGTAACTAATTTATCTTCCATATATCATTGATTTTGAGATTAAAACAAATAAGAAATCCCAATTGTTGTCAGCAATTGGGATTCTTCTAACTTCTCTTCTTAAGCTCGAACAGCTTCTTCAGTCTTACCTGCCATTTCATCTAAAATTTTTAAAGCTCGCTCTAAAACAGTAGTATCATCAATCATAACCAATCCACCATCTGGTCCAGGTTCCAAGTGAATCCCAACACTTTTCCCCTCCTTAAAATTGTGTCCACCGAAAAAATTTCTTACAGTGTCAACATTCAGTCCAAGTTCATCGGCTATTCTATGCATACTACCACTAGGCAATGAGTCTTTAATCTTACGTAATTCATTAAATGTTATTGTTCTCATATTCATAAATTTAATGGTTAATACTCTGTATTTTTTATTATCACGCTATAAACTTAAGGAAAAAAAAGGATAAAACAAACTATTTCTTTATCTTTTTTCAAAAAGAATATTGCCTCTCCAAAAAATAATCATTTTTTAAGTATACAGAATTATAAGTACAAAGAAAAAGCTCCTAAAAACAGACAGAAACAGCTCGTATAAAGCAGAATTATCGGGCTTATACGAGCTGTTTTTAGAATATAGGGAAAATTTAAATACCTTCTATGGCGGAAGCTGGAACCCACCCTACTTTACCGTCTTCCAAACGAATTTCTTTCCATTCACGCATAGAGTTGTCTTTTATTTCAACTTTACGTCCCTCATGAAGAATGAACAGACTTGTACCACTTTCACTGGGAGTACTACGCACTGTGACACTAGGTGCTAACACTATAGCTTCACTACGTTCCATCAGTTCGCCTTTCTGCTGAGCAGCAAACACATTACTCAATATAACAAGAGCCAGAAATACTATTCCTGCAATAAATCCCACTTTCTTCCCCATAATCTGTTTTGAAAAGAAAAAGAGATAGAATGAAACGAGTAATAGTACAAAGAACACAATCCCCAACTTAGCCCATGCATCTACGCTAAGACAATTAATCAGCGATTTAGTCCAAGATACAAAGAAAACCTCAGGAACTGGGATTACCTTATCGATTGTCTTAGAACGTGCTATTTCCAAATTTGCACGAATATCAGCATTACCAGGTTCCAACAACAAGGCACGCTCATAATTCAATATAGCTTTTGCTATATCATCTGCCTTATAATAACTGTTGCCAAGATTATAATAGACCTCTGCAGCCTCTCCCTTCTTTAACAGATTCTCATATATTTGAATGGCAGAAACATAATCATTCCGTATATAGCGCTGTCACCTTCAGCCTTTGACACATTGCTTTCTTGTCTTGCAGCAGAGAATTCCGCATGTGAACCGACGGATGTAGAGTCACTAGCAGTCTGTAATGTATCTACAGATGCAGAATTCTGCCCATAGGCAGTAATTGCCATCACTAGACTAAGAGTAAAAAACAATATTCTATTCATTACCATTCCTCCTAATTAATGTTTTATCGAGTTTTCCTATTTTGCTGATAACTTCCAAAGAAGCTGAATATACCTTATCCATAGCCTGGTTATCATCACCCGGAGCAAAGCGGGCAAACTCACAGTTGTTCAATGCATCGAGAATTCCTTTATCAACGCATCATTCACACCATAATTACGAAGTTCCTCTTCGATATTATCCTTAGACAAACGGGATACCGGAATGTTCAGTTTATCACTGATATACCCCCAAAGAGCCTTCAAAACCTCATCATAAAATGCGTCTTTCTTATTCTCGGCCAATAATTTACCAGCTTGTTTCATACGTTTCACCGCCACTTTATTGGCTTTCTTAGTACGCATCTTTGCTACATTTGCATTGGCTGCTATTTGCTTACGATAGATGATAAAGAATGTAATGAATGCAATACCCGGTATCAAATAAAGCAACCAATACGTCAACGAACCGAAGAAGAAATCACCTTTGGGAGACAAAGTGACATTATTCTGCTTGATAAAACGAATATCCTCGTTCAATACTTTCAAGTCTTCCTTGCTTGTAAAGTTTGCAATGGTCTGAGCTGCATTACCTGCTCCCTTTTCCACATGCAATTCATACTCTTCCGTAGTCAGCGTTTTATACGAACGGGAATTAATATCAAAATAACTGAACTTACGGCAGGAATCTTATAAGTTCCCGCATTACGGGGAATTGCCAGATACTCAATGACCTTACTACCGGAGAGGCCCGAATTTGTCAGACGGAATTTATTGTCCACCTTCGGATCATATACTTCAAAATCCTCGGGGAATTTGACTTCCGGATTAGAGAGCAACTTCAGATTGCCGGTACCGGAGATGACAAGTTTGACAGTAACGGCATCATTGGTCTTGACATTTGTACTATTGATAGAAGAAGTTATATTGAACTCTCCCACTCCTCCCGAAAAATCGGCTGGCTTACCCTGCTGGCAAGGGTTTTACGTCAATCGTCAATTGCGGAGTCAAAATTGTCTTCTTAACTTCTACGTAATTGCTTCCTCCATTGAAAAATGCCTCGAACGGATCAGCAACTTGTGTAGCCTTTGCAATGGAAGCGTCAAAGCGTGCAGCATCAATCGTCAGCTTACCGGCTTGTTGTGGGAACAACACAAACTGACGATAGATTGTAGACTGATAATTTCTACCTTTATAATGCTCCAATCCCCATCTTCTGTCATTAGGAAGTTCCACTTCCTGAGAATGGAATCCTTTGAAGTCGGGCAAACTTCACATTGTCAAACATACGCAAGTCCACCAAGGTATATATCTTGTATGTCAATAGGAATGCTTCTTGTTCATACACCGTCGTCTTACTGGCAGTAACTGTAATAAACAAATCACTATTCGATACAGATGTCCCGGAAGAAGCGCGGCTGGCAGTGCCCTCACTCTGTTTGCCACTATTTCCAGAAACTCCATTAGCAGCCTGATCTGCCGGAAGAACCCTTACTCGTACAGAATTCGAAACCATTTGGTTACCATCAGCAGTGATAGTGGCTCCTGGAATGGTAAAATCACCTTCTGCAGTCGCCATTAAAATATAAGTGAATGTAATACTGCTGGTTGAAGTCGTCTGCCCATTAATCATCTGCACGCTACTCTGTTGCGAGCGGCTGGGCCCCATCAACACATCAAATCCCTTAATAGAAGGAGCACGAAAATCCCTCACCTTTTGTGTAGTCACCGTATACGACAGTCTGAACTGGTCTCCTACCGCCACAGCGTCAGGAGCAGACGCAGTAAACGATACCTTGCCATCGGCAAAGGCATTCATACTGGCTGCAATCAGTGCTATCCATAAGAAAACTATTTTTCTCATATATTATTCCTATTATGTTTGTTACCAATCTTTTTCCAGACGACCTCCTTGAAGTACCTTGCTGCTTTTTCACTTTATCCTGCACATCCTTCTCGTCTTTGCATGACAGAGTTCAACAGCTGTTCGGCATTTTCCTTAGACATCTCATTATCTTTCTTTTCCGGCTGAGAAGGTTGTTGTTGTTGCTGGTCTTGATTCTGTTGCTGGTCTTTCTGCTGATCCTGCTGTTTATCCTGCTCCTTCTGTTGGTCCTGTTTATCCTGATCTTGATTCTGATCCTGGTTCTGCTGCTGGTCTTGCAACTGTTTCTGTGCCAAAGCAAGGTTATAGCGCGTTTCATCATCTTTCGGATTATTGCGTAACGACTCCTTATAGGCTTCTACCGCCTTTGCATAATCCTTCTGAGAATGAAAGATGACTCCCATATTATGATAAATCTGTGCTAAGTTCGATTTGTCCTTTTCTATCTTGGTAGCTCCCACATATTGCTCCATCGCTTCCTGCAGCTTGTTCTGCTGGGTCAATGTATTTCCCAGGTTGAACATGGAAACCGTTGACTTCGGGTTTACCTCCAAAGCCTTCCGATAGTTCACTTCTGCATCCACATATACGCTATCCTTAAAAAAACGGTTTCCCTTACGGATATAATCGCGTTCCGCCTTCTGTGCAGAAGCTGAAACTGCCACTAACAGCAGCAAAACTATTCCAATATACTTTTTCTGTAACATACGCATCATTCTTATTAGAGAATAAATGAATGTTGCGGAACAGAGGATTCTTGCGCTCCAATATCAACATCTCAGCCAGTAACAACAGCAGAATAATCCATGCCACTGCCTGAAACTGTTCATTGAATTCCGTGTACACCTGTGTTTCCACATCTGCCTTTGCCATCTTGTTGATTTCCTGACTAATCGCTTTCTGTGCACCGTTGGTATTGTCTACGCGCACATAAATACCATTTCCTGCCTGAGCAATTTCCTGACACATCTGCTCATTCAAGCGAGTAACGATTACATTACCTTCACGGTCACGACGATAATCATTAGTACCCTCTATTGGAATGGGGGCACCCTCAGGCATACCTACCCCTAATACATTGACCTGAATACCTTTCTCTGCAGCAGCCTTAGCAGCTTCTACGGCACCACCTTCATGGTTTTCACCGTCGGTGATGACAATAACAGTACGTCCCACTCCTTCTTGAGGTGTAAAACTCCGGGCAGCCAGATTTATTGCAGCTCCAATTGCCGTACCTTGCTTGGAAATCAGCGAAGGATCGATGGACTCCAAAAACATCTTGGCAGAAATATAATCACTCGTAATAGGCAACTGGTAAATGCGTCACCTGCAAAAACAATCATACCGACCTTGTCATTCTGCATCTTATCTACCAACTGCGCCACCAGCCGTTTTGCCTTCTGCAAGCGGCTTGGCTGTACGTCTTGTGCCAGCATGGAATTGGATATATCCAACGCAATCATCACTTCCACTCCCTGGCGTTTTACCGTCTCCAGTTTGGAACCAAACTGCGGACGTGCCAGCAGTACCGTGAACAACCCGATAGCCGCAAAAACCAACCAAAACTTCACATCCGGACGGTATTGGAAACATCCGCATTAGCTGTGCCATCAGTATAGGGTCACCAAATTTACGAATGGCTTTCCTCCTCCGATAATTGGAGTACAAGTAGAAGGCCGCCAATAAAGGCAGCAGCAGCAACAAGTACAAATATGCAGGTTCTTCAAATCGAAACATCTTTTTATTTACAATTTAGCAATTTACAATTTACAATTTGGCTACGCAATGACTGATACACTAAAAGACATTCTCCGTTTTTACGGTATCTTCTTCAATATAGAGTTGCGTAACAGTACCTCCAGTAATACGCACAAGAAAGCAGCCAACGCAAACCAGCGGTACTCTTCCTGGCGCTTGCTGTATTCTTTTACATTCAATTTTGTTTTCTCCAGCTTGTCTATCTCTTCGTACACTTCCTTCAACTTCGAGTTGCTGGTGGCACGGAAATAGTTACCTTCCGTTGTTCCGGCAATCTGTGTCAAAGTCTTTTCATCAATTTCGACGGGCATATTGACATATTGCACTGTTCCACCTACCGGATAAGGATAAGGAGCCATACCATTGGTTCCTACCCCAATAGTATAAACGCGAATGCCAAAACTCTTGGCTATTTCAGCAGCCGTCAAAGGAGAAATATCACCTTTATTATTGACACCGTCCGTCAGCAGAATAATGACTTTCGACTTTGCCTTGCTATCCTTCAAACGGGTAACGGCATTGGCAATACCCATACCGATTGCCGTTCCGTCTTCAATCAGCCCGCACTTCATATCTTTAAGCAAGTTCAACAATACGGCATGGTCTACTGTCAACGGACATTGCGTAAAGCTTTCTCCAGCAAACAAAGTTATACCTATATTGTCATTCGGACGTCCGTTAATAAACTCTGCCGCCACATCCTTCGCCGCTTCCAACCGGTTAGGTTTCAGGTCTTCGGCCAGCATACTGGTAGAAACGTCCATAGCAAGCATGATATCAATACCCTCAATCTCACTGTTCTGCCAGCTATCGGTGGTTTGCGGACGTGCCAAAACAAGAATAATCAGTATCAAGGCAATTATCCGCAATACAAACGGTATATGCAACAAATAGTTCTTATAGCTTTTAGGGGTATGGGCATACACACGGGCATCCGAAATCTGAAGCGTAGCTTCACTATTCTTCCGCTTCATAATATACCATACTATATAAGGTATAAGCAACAGCAGCAAAAATAAATATTCAATATTGGCAAAAACCATATTTATGTACGATTTAACGATTTACAATTCAGCTTCGCTCCAAACATCCCTCACTTTTCACTCATGTATATCCGATTGAAGTCACTTTTCCTGTATTAAGCAAAATAATTATACAACTCCAATCCGATATATATCAATGAACTGACAAGGGCTACAGCCAACACTACAATACCCGTTCCCAGCAAAATCTTGGTACGCAAAGAACGTTTCTCGATAATGGTAATCTCCGTAGGCTGCGGCTTGGCATTCTCCTCTTCTTTCTCCTTGGTTTCATTAATAAAGTCAATGGCATTAATCAGGTTAGCGTCATTTTCGTTCATCAATGGATTATGCTTGGCAAATTTCACCAAATCAGCAGTCTGGAACAATTCACGCAAATCCGATATTGCTTCCTTATCTTTCATTTCCAGCAACTTATCTATGATTTCCGTAGAAGTCATTTCCAAAGCATTGAAACCAAAACGGTCTTTTATATATGTACGAAGAGTATCGGTCAATTCCGTATAATATTCCTTCGGTTCCCCTTTCTGCCATACCTTCTCATTCTTGATACGTTCTATCTCCTGCATAGCCAACTGATGGGGAGGCAGCTTAGGTTCTACCTTCACCTTACGGATAATAGGCTTATTGTCGAAGAAGCGCATTATCAGATAGACAAGTAATATCCCTATCGGGATAATCAGCGCACCACAAGCCATAAGACCATACCAGTCTTCCCAGGCAAAAGGCGCTTGCATCACTGTTTTGGGACCGAAGAACTGTTCCGGATTCTCCGGGTCTAACGGGACATTCACCGAATATACTTTCAAGGCCAACGCTTTGGAGCGATACTTCTCATTATCCACTGTCACTTCCATAGGCGGCAGATAATAAAGAGCCGAGTCGAAAGAGGTAACTGTATACTCTTGAGTTATCAATGCACGCCGGCCATCATTCAGCAGTTGCGTATCAGGCTTGGCCACATCAATAATTTCAACCCCATTCACCAGCGTATCGGTATATACCGGGAATATGGCACGCTTATCGGCATCCAGAGATACTTGAAGCTTTATCTTTGCCTGCTCTCCAATAAGAATCTGCAAAGAGTCAATCGTAGCATCTACCGTTACCGACTGGGCTACTACCCTTCCTGACCATGCTATCAATAACGCTATCAGAAATAAATATCTTTTCATTTTCCGATTAATTTCGTTTCGCAAACAAATTCATCAATGCCTTGACATAATCCTGGTCGGTACGTACCGACACATTGTCGACATTACTCTTGGTAAACGTTTCATTCAATTCCGCCTGCTTGTTCACCCACCAATCATGATGGGCACGGCGCACGGCACGCGAGGAGGTGTCAATCCACTGCTCATGTCCCGTCTCGGCATCCCTAATCTTCATCAGTCCCACGGGTGGCAATTCTTCCACACGACGGTCGTACACCTGAACGGCAACCAGATCATGCTTACGATTGGCAATGGTCATGGCGTTCTTGAAACTTTCCTGGTCGATGAAGTCGGACAAGACAAATGCCGTGCAACGGCGTTTCATCACATTCGTCAGATATTCCAATCCCAAACGGATGTTTGTCCTCCGGCTCTCCGCATGAAAGTCTATCAATCGCGGATAATGTAAAGTATATGTTTACGTCCCTTCTTGGGCGGAATAAACTTCTCAATCCGGTCCGAAAAGAAAATGACACCAATCTTGTCATTATTCTGAATGGCAGAGAATGCCAATGTGGCGGCAATTTCCGTCACCATATCTTTCTTCATCTGCTTTACCGTACCAAATTCCAAACTACCGGAAACATCTACCAACAACATCACTGTCAATTCGCGCTCCTCCTCAAATACCTTGACGTAAGGCTTGTTGAAGCGGGCAGTCACATTCCAGTCAATGTCGCGTATGTCGTCGCCAAACTGATACTCGCGCACCTCGGAGAATGCCATACCTCTACCCTTGAAGGCAGAGTGATACTGCCCGGCAAAGATATTGTTGGACAATCCGCGCGTCTTTATCTCAATCTGACGGACTTTCTTCAAAAGTTCTGTTGTTTCCATTGATTTATTTTAATAATCTCATTTAAGCACACAAGCGCAATTTAGTTTATAACAGAAACTTCCCTATGAAAAGGGGTGAGGTTTTCGGTACTCAACCCTAAGGTTTACGACGCTAAACCTCAGGTATAGGATTGTAAACCTCAAGTTTACGAAAACCTCTATTATGCGTTAGGGCACTTCAACCTTGTTCAGTATCTTGCTGACGATTTCATCAGATGTCATATTGCTGGCTTCCGCCTCGTAAGTCAAGCCGATACGGTGGCGAAGTACGTCTGTGCCACAGCGCGCACATCCTCCGGAATGACATAACCGCGACGCTTGATGAACGCGTAGCTACGGGCAGCCAAGGCCAAGTTGATGGAAGCACGGGGCGAACCGCCGAAACCAATCATGTCTTTCAGTTCTTTTAAATCATATTTTTCCGGATAACGGGTAGCAAATACAATATCAACAATATATTTTTCTATTTTCTCATCCAGATACACCTGGCGAACCACTTTACGAGCCTCAATAATTTCGTCTGCCTTCAAAATGGGCTTCACTTCAAATTTATCACCATTGATATTCTGACGGATAATCAGTTTCTCCTCTTCCAGCTTCGGATAGTCTATTACGACTTTCAGCATGAAACGGTCCACTTGCGCTTCGGGCAGCGGATAAGTACCTTCCTGCTCGATAGGATTCTGTGTGGCAAGCACCAGGAATGGTTTGGGCAACCCGAAAGTTTCATTGCCGATAGTAACTTGACGTTCCTGCATGGCTTCCAGCAAAGCACTCTGTACTTTGGCCGGAGCACGGTTGATTTCATCGGCCAAAACAAAGTTTGCGAAGACCGGACCTTTTTTTACTTGGAACGTTTCATCCTTCTGGCTGTAAACCATTGTACCTATTACGTCGGCAGGCAACAAGTCAGGCGTAAACTGAATGCGGCTGTATTGCGCATCAATCAACGAAGCAAGCGTCTTGATAGCTAAAGTCTTTGCCAAACCGGGCACACCTTCCAACAACACATGTCCATCGGACAACAAACCAATTAACAACGACTCTACCAGATGCTTTTGTCCTACAATGACCTGGTCCATACCTGTGGTAAGATTGGTAACGAAAGCACTTTGTCTTTCAATCCGCTCATTCAGTTCGCGGATGTCAATTGTTTCAGCCATAAATCAATCTATTTTTTAATGTTTAATTTCTTCATTTATCCGGTTTTGAACCGGCAATTATTTTTTTCGCTCCCAAAAGTACGGGAATAAATTAACCATACCAACTAATTTTTATTAAAAAACTATGCGAAACCTTTTAGATTAAACTACTTTCATAGAGTTTAGTATTTAACAAAAAGAAGCAGTAATTTTTTACTGCTTCTTGGCTAATTTCGGTATCTTGATAGTGGTACCATAAGGTACATTATCCGGATTCTTGATTACGCCGGGATTATGCTTCACGATATAAGGCCAAAGAGCTTTTGTCCCATAAAAACGAAGCGCTACCCTAGTCAGCGTTTCCCCTTCCTTGATGGTATAAGTGGTTTCTGTTCCCACAATCGTATACCCCACAGAATCCGGTTCAAACGGTGCAACTGTCTTTTTCTGCTCTTTTTTAGGAGCGGGAGACTGTGCCTGTACATTTTCCTTTGGAGTTGTTGTAAGCGCAGGAGTTGTTGTAGCAACAGTTTCTGCCACAGTATCTGTCCGGGCAGGAACTACAACATCTTTTGAAACAATGCTGTCTGTCAAGGCAATATTGTCTTGACTGGCAGGGACATCCACCTTTTCAGTAACAGATTCCTTCACATCCGAGTCTGCAACCTCTTCTACAAGAGGCTTTGCAGTAAGTTTGTCAAGCAAGTCCGGATAATACATGAAAGCTACGGCACCACCACACAACAACACTACAAATACAACGATGCCTATAAAATATTTCATAGTCGAAGAATCTGCCGTATCTTTTATCACTGGCTCAGACGGTTCCGGTTCAACAGCAACTATATTTTCAGGCATTGCTTCAGGTTCAGTTTTTTCCGGTTTCTCCTCTTCAACTTCCGGTTCGGGCTCAACTAACGGCTCTTCGACTACAGTTTCCACCAAAGGTTCTTCTATCGTGGCTTCTTCCACTAAGGCAACCTTCTCCTCCACCTCTTGTTCCGGAGTTTTGATTTCAGTATCTTCATCATCTTCACTGTCATTTTCCTGCAGGGTGTCCTCAAGCACCGTAGCGTCATTCAAAACTACAGTTTCAAAATGCGAAAATGGTCTATTGATAATATCTTTCAAAGCCGGTTCCGGTGTAAACGACACTTTTGTATGCCCTTGTATCTCAAACCTTTCCCCCGTATTCACATTAACGCTTTCACGACTCCCGACATCTATCAGCTTGAAAGTCCCCAAACCTCGTATCTTCACATACTTGTCCTTCTCCAAAGACTCCTCAATCAGCTGGAAGAATTCTTTCACAAAACTATCCGCATTCTTCTTGCTCATGCCATGCCTTTCAGCCAGCGTGTCAATCAGGTCTTGTATGTTCAGTTTCTCGTTCATAATACGGGAGATTTTTTAAAAGCCGGTTACTTAAACTTATCCTTTAACAATGTACTCGGCTTATAGGTCAATACCAATTTGGGAGGCACCAGCATACGTTGCTTTGTAGTCGGATTCACAGATATACGCTCTGCCTTCTTTTTCACTTCGAATGTACCGAACCCTTGTATAGAGATAATATTCCCCTCCTCCAACTGCCGTGTCATATCTGCCAGCAATGAAGCAACCAGCTCAGAAGTATCTTTCAATGTGTACCCTAACCTCCGCGACAATTCAGAAGTAAACTCTTTGTTATTCAAAATGTAAGCCTTTAAATTGAACTACGGTGCTATATTAGCAAATCTTCTTCACATATGCAAGAAGATAAGGAAAAATCTTTAAATTATTCGTCCAAAAAGGTCGAAATCATCGGAATTTACTATCTCTACGTGGTAAAAGTTACCTATATGCAACGCCCTGTCTCCACGCTCAATCAAAACCTCAGGATCACTTCGGGAGAATCAAATTCTGTACGTCCAATATAATATTCGCCTTCCAGCCGGTCAATGATTACTTCATCTGCCTGCCTACTTTCTCCGCACTCAACTCCCTGAAATGCCTTGTTGAATAGACATTAACTCATCCAAGCGCGCTTGTTTCACTTCCTGGGGAATAGAATCCTCATATTCAGCAGCGGCATACGTCCCTTCTTCTTCCGAATACGCAAAAGCCCCCCATTCTATCGAAACGCACTTTACGGACAAACTCTTTCAGCTCCTCAAAATCGGCTTCAGTTTCTCCTGGATGCCCCACCATCAGTGTAGTACGGAGATGGATACCGGGAACCTCCTCACGGAATTGTTCTATCAGCTTATACGTCTCATCCTTCGTCACATGGCGGCGCATCTTTTGCAGCATATTGTCGCTGATATGTTGCAGGGCAATATCCATATATTTGCATACATTGTCACGCTCGCGCATCACACGGAATAAATCAGCCGGAAAATGTGCCGGATAGGCATAATGCAAGCGTATCCACTCCACTCCGGGAATATCCGAAATCCGCTCAACAAGCTCGGGCAACATTTGCTTCTTATATAAATCTACTCCGTAATAGGTCAACTCCTGGGCTATAACCTGGAATTCCTTTACACCCCGTGCAACCAGATACTTCACCTCGTCAAGTATCTCCTCCATCGGGCGCGACACATGCCGTCCCGTAATGATGGGAATAGCGCAATAAGAACATTTACGGTCACACCCTTCGGATATCTTCAAATAGGCATAATGCTTGGGAGTGGTCAATGTGCGCTCTATGTGCAGCTCGTCATGATAGGCCTTTCCCAAATCCTGCAGCAACTCTCTCCAATTGAATTTACCATAGAATTTATCCACCTGGGGAATTTCAACGGCCAATTCCTTCAGATAACGTTCCGAAAGGCAACCCATTACATAAAGCTTCTCCAAGTTTCCTTCCTCCTTGGCCTGCGCAAATTCCAGAATCATATTAATGGATTCCTCCTTGGCGTCACCGATGAAACCGCAAGTATTGATTACGGCAATCTGTCCCTTCGGTCTTTCCGCATCATGTGTCACATGGAATCCCACTTCCTCCAACTGACGCATCAAATGTTCCGAATCCACCAGGTTTTTAGAACATCCTAAGTGATGATATCTATAGTCTTCCGTTTCATGCATTCTCCCCGAACAGTGAATCAACAAATTCCTTTTTACGGAACACCTGCAAATCTTCCATTCCTTCACCCAATCCAATATATTTAACCGGAATTTTAAACTGGTCTGAAATGCCGATGACTACGCCACCCTTGGCTGTTCCGTCCAACTTTGTAACAGCCATTGCCGTAACCTCCGTTGCCAGAGTGAACTGCTTGGCTTGTTCGAATGCATTCTGTCCGGTTGAGCCATCCAACACAAGCAACACCTCATTCGGAGCATCAGGAACAACCTTCTTCATCACATTCTTGATTTTCGTCAGTTCATTCATCAAACCGACTTTATTATGAAGGCGTCCTGCCGTATCTATAATTACCACATCGGCATTATTGGCAGTTGCGGAACTCAGTGTGTCAAAAGCGACAGAAGCCGGGTCAGCACCCATTTTCTGCTTTACAACAGGCACACCTACCCGTTCACCCCATATCACCAACTGCTCCACAGCAGCAGCACGGAAAGTATCGGCAGCACCCAGATAAACAGACTTTCCGGCTTTCTTGAACTGATAAGCCAGTTTACCAATCGTAGTAGTCTTCCCTACACCATTGACACCCACTACCATAATGACGTATGGTTTCTTCGCAATCGGCGCTTCAAAGTCATCCACATCCTCCGAATTATTCTCTGTAAGCAACGCTGCGATTTCATCACGCAAAATATGATTCAGCTCAGTGGCATTCATATATTTGTCGGCTGCTGCACGCTTTTCGATACGTTCAATAATTTTCAGTGTCGTTTCCACGCCCACATCCGAAGTTATCAACACCTCTTCCAGATTATCCAATACTTCATCATCAACTTTTGACTTTCCTGCCACGGCACGCGCAATCTTGCCAAACACACTTTCTTTGGTCTTAGATAATCCTTTATCTAATGTTTCCTTTTTTCCTTGGAGAAAAAACTAAAAAATCCCATACACTAATTATTTTTATGCAACCTGTTTTCGCATTCCCTGCAAAGATAGTGCAAACCGGATGCAGAATAAAATGAACCCGTTCATTTTTTATGCTGAGGTGCAGCCTATCTTCGCATTTTCAGCAAAGATATAACAAAACTGACGAATATTAAAAACTTCGTCCTCTTTTTAAAAAGAAATCCCCTTACCGGAAATACCGACAAGGGGATCTTTATAAGTCATCAGCGCTTTACAGCCACTGTATTTATCTTATTTCTTAAAGAAGTTCTGAACATCTTCATTACGGACCATCTGTTCATCAAAGATGTAGCACCAGTCTTAGGAGACTTCACCATTTTGATAACCTTTGTATAAGAACGTCCTTCTTTGCTTCCTTCGTGCAAGGTTGCTACCGCTTTCTTTGCCATAAGTTATAGATTTATTATTTAATTTCTTTATGTACTGTCACTCTCTTCAGAATCGGGTTGTATTTCTTCAACTCCAATCTCTCTGTGGTATTCTTTCTGTTCTTCGTCGTAATATAACGAGAAGTACCCGGCATACCGCTATCCTTGTGTTCTGTGCATTCCAGAATCACCTGTACTCTGTTACCTTTTGCTTTCTTTGCCATAATCAGTATTCTCCTCTACTTTAGCCAATAACTTTAATGCTTTTCCAATCACAATAACCTTTAGCTACCGCATCTTTCAAAGCAGCGTCCAGTCCTTTCTTATTAATAATGCGCAAACCATTAGCGCAAATGCTAAGGCTGATCCAGCAATCCTGCTCTACATAGTAGAACTTCTTGTTAAACAAGTTCAAATCAAAGGTTCTCTTTGTTCTTCTCTTTGAGTGTGAAACATTGTTGCCAATCATGGCCTTCTTTCCGGTAATTTGACAAATCTTTGACATTTCTATCTTAATTTTATAGTTTTCTTTTTTGCCTATTTCAAACAGAGCGCAAAGTAAGCACTTTTATCGTTACCAAACAAGTTTTTCTTAAAATAATTCACTGTATGATAGCATTTTTTCCTCATTTCAGCTTCTCACAAAGCAACAAAAGGGCATTTTGAATTGCTTTTTCCACATTTCCCTTTCTTCCCTCGTCTCCCTCCTGCTTCATGGCAACGATTTCATTTTTTATAGGCAACAGCTATCCACACCGTACCCACCGGTTTTTCCGGAGTCCCACCTCCAGGACCTGCAATACCGGAAGTAGCCACTGCACAATCTGTTTTCAGCGTTTTCATCGCACCTTTCACCATTTCTGTAACAGTTTTCGCGGCTTACTGCTCCATGTTTTTCCAAAGTTTCGGCAGATACATGCAGCAAAGACATCTTTATTTCATTGGAATACGCCACTATACTACCATTAAAGTATTCCGAACTGCCGGGAACGGAAGTAATCAGAGCGGCAATCCCTCCACCCGTACAACTTTCTGCGGTGGAAAGGGACAATTTCTTTGCTTTCAGCAGCTCTCCTACCTTTTCTTCCAACTTCATACCTTATTATATATTATCCTAAAGTTACGCGTGAATAAGCAGGTGCTTCCATCGGACAAAAATCCTTATCCATATACTTGAAGTATCCGGTAATGGCAATCATGGCAGCGTTATCCGTCGTGTAGCTGAACTTCGGAATAAATATTTTCCAACCATACTTCCCGGCATGCTCACGGAAAGCATTACGCAATCCATTATTGGCAGAAACGCCTCCTGCAACAGCCACTTCCTTTATTTTATATTGTTTGGCAGCTTTGCGCAACTTATCCATCAAGATATCTACAACGGTAGCTTCCAGTGATGCCGCCAAATCCGTCTTGTGATGTTCGATGAAATCGGGGTCGTCCTTCATCCAGTCGCGCAGAGAGTAAAGAAACGAGGTCTTAAGTCCGCTGAAACTATAATCCAACCCTGGAATATTCGGTTTGCTAAACGAGAAGGCTTTAGGATTACCTTGCCGAGCCAGCTTGTCAATAATCGGACCACCCGGATATCCCAATCCCATTACCTTCGAGCATTTGTCAATGGCTTCACCGGCGGCATCATCAATGGTCTGCCCCAAAATTTCCATATCGTTATAGGCTTTCACCAAGATAATCTGTGAGTTTCCACCGGAAACCAGCAAGCAGAGGAAAGGAAATTCCGGCTGCACATTATCTTCACCTTCTGCTTTAATGAAATGAGCTAAAACATGGCCAGTCAAATGATTAACATCAATCATGGGAATGCCTAATGAACGGGCGAATCCTTTGGCGAAAGATACCCCCACCAACAACGACCCCATCAATCCCGGTCCACGCGTAAAGGCCACAGCACTCAATTCCTCTTTAGTTACTCCGGCGCGTTTCAATGCCTCATGCACTACCGGAACTATATTTTGTTGGTGCGCGCGGGAAGCCAGTTCAGGCACTACCCCACCGTACGCTTCATGCACAGCTTGGCTGGCCACCACATTCGAAAGCAGATAACCATCTTTGATGACAGCTGCAGAAGTGTCATCACAAGAAGATTCTATTCCCAAGATTATTGTACTCATAATGTTTATTTACGTTTAAACGCTGCAAAAGTAGTGATAAAAGTACGATTCATAACGTATTATTTCATATTTTTGTTGGCTGATTATAAAAATTAACCGCCTATCAGAAAGCTAAAAAAAACAGTACGCTGGGTACTCGGTATTGTATTGGGATTGTATATCGGTACCATATTTGTTGCTGAACATTCCATCCGTTCAGCGACAAATGTCTGTATTTGTTGCCAATGAACTGGCTTCCATACTGGACAGCAAGATTTCCATTGGGCGAATAAACATAGGATTGCTGAACCGCATCATCATCGACGACCTGCTCCTGGACGACCAGTCTGGCAAGGAAATGCTGAAGGTGACCCGTCTTTCTGCCAAATTCGATATTCTCCCCCTATTCAGCGGCAAAATATCCATCAGTAACATACAATTGTTCGGCTTTAACATCAATCTGAACAAGCAGACTCCCAAGGATAAACCTAATTTTCAGTTTGTACTCGACGCATTCGCATCCAAAGATACGGTTCAAAAGAAAAACAACCTGGATCTCCGTATCAATTCCTTACTGATACGCCGCGGAAAGGTTTCATATGATGTGCTGTCCGAGAAAGAGACTCCGGGAAAGTTCAATCCACAGCATCTCCGCTTGCGTAACATTATTGCAAACATCTCCCTAAAAGCATTGCAAAATGATTCTATCAATGCTGCCATCAAGCGTCTGAGCATCGAAGAAGAACATTCCGGATTTGAATTGAAGAAACTAAGCCTAAAGGTTATCGGTAATGACCAACGGATGAAAATCGAAAATTTCGCCATCGACCTCCCCAACACCTCTTTGGCAATGGATACTATACACATGGATTATGACAGCTGGGGGCGTTTGACAATCTTGCCCAAGATGTCCGTTTCTCATTCCATTTGCTGCCCTCTCAAATCGCCTTGCAGGATTTATCGGCTTTTGTTCCGGCTTTTGGTTCTTTTAAGGAAAAATTGCAAGTAGAGGTACAGACGGACGGCACTGTCAATCAACTGAATTGCCCGCACCTTTCCGTCTCTGTCGGAAATCATTTTTATCTGAGGGGAGACGTATCACTACAAGACCTTTCCCATCCGGAAAATGCTTATATATTCGGCAATTTGTCCAATTTGTACGCAGACCCGGAAGGAATTGCCTTCTTTGTCCGGAATTTCAGCAAGAACTATAATGGAGTACCTCCCGTCCTGCAACACTTAGGAACGGTTTCCTTCCGTGGAGAAGTATCGGGCTACTTCACAGACCTCGTAACTTACGGACAAGTACGCACCGACATCGGAACCATCCAAACTGACGTAAAACTAAGTTCTAACAAAGATAAAGGTTATTTTGCCTATTCCGGTGCAGTGAAAACCAAAGAGTTTGAGCTAGGCAAGATGCTGGGCAACAAGAAACTGGGTAAAGTAACTTTCAATCTGGATGTCAACAGCAGCCATTATGAAAAGCAATATCCGTCCGTACTGCTGAAAGGTTGGTTGCTCCATTGATTACAGCGACTACAATTACGAAAATATCACTCTGGATGGAGAATACAAGCAGGGAGGCTTCACGGGAAAAGTCGCCTTGGATGACACCAATGGTTCTGTTATTTTGAACGGTACCATCAATACCGCCAGTCGGGTACCGACTTTCAACTTTCAGGCAAGCATCGACAAATTTCGTCCTCATGCCCTACATCTGACACCCAACTATGAAGATACGGAAATATCAGTCAAAGTCAAGGCTGACTTCACCGGCGGTTCCATTGACGAGATGAACGGTGAAATCAACGTTGACAGCTTACTGTTCGCAGCTCCGGAAACACAATACTTCCTGGACAATCTGAAGATATCCGCCATCAGAGAAAGCGAAGACCAGAAACGGCTGACCATCCAATCCAACTTTCTCCAAGGTCGCATAGAAGGCGATTATTCTTATCGTACCCTGCCTGCCAGTGTACTGAATATCATGCGTCGTTATATCCCCGCCTTGATTCTGCCAGACAAGAAACCCATAGAGACGGAGAACAATTTCCATTTCGACATGCACATTTACAATACGGAACTGCTCTCCACCGTCTTTCAGATTCCGGTAAAAGTATATACCCATTCCACCATTAAAGGATACTTCAATGACAAGGCACAGCGGCTCCGTGTAGAAGGCTATTTTCCTCGTCTCCGCTATGAAAACAAATTCATCGAATCCGGAATGTTCCTTTGCGAGAATCCCGGTGACCAGTTTCATACACGCCTACGCTTCAGCAACCGTAAATCAAGCGGCGCTGTCAATATAGCTTTAGAAGCGCAAGCCCAGAACAACAGCATACAGACCACGCTGAACTGGGGTAACAGCAGCACTGTAACCTACAGCGGGAAACTCGCCGCCGTCGCCCACTTCATCCGTGAACAGAAAGAAGCGAATGAAAACAAGAGGAAACTTCCCCCCTTAAAAACCGTCATTGATGTCCAGCCACCAACGTGATACTGAACGATACACTGTGGGATATACATCCTTCCCAGGTAGTACTCGACTCCGGCAAAGTGTATGTCAATGATTTCTACTTCAGCCATAAAGACCGGCACTTGCGTATCAATGGCATCGTTTCACCACATCCCGAAGATACAGTACGTCTGGATTTGAAGGAAATCAACATCGGTTATGTGTTCGACATTGCAGACCTCGGAGTCAATTTCAAAGGAGAAGCCACCGGTCCGGCTTTCGCCAGCGGAGTACTGGAAAAACCCGTCATGAGCACCGATTTGTTTATCCGCAACCTCGGATTGAACGAAGGCTTGCTGGGGGATGCCAACATACACGGAGAATGGCACCACGATGTGAAGGGCATCTATCTGGATGCCCATATCCAGGAGAAAGATATCGCCAAAAGCCATGTGTATGGCTATGTCTATCCCTTGAAGCCCACCAGTTCATTGGATCTCCAAATTGAAGCGGGCGGTACCAACTTGAAGTTATACATCATTATATGAGCAGCATCACGCCCGAATTCAACGGACGTGCCACCGGCCATGTACATTTCTATGGCAAATTCAAGGCTCTCACCATGGAAGGGCGTGTATTCGGCGATGCTTCCATGAAGGTAGACGTGCTCAACACCACTTTCTCCGTCAAAGACAGCATCTACATCGAGCCCGGCGGGTTGACCTTCCGCAACAACCGCATTTTCGACACGCAAGGGCATCAAGGCAGCATGAGCGGCTATCTGCACTATCAGCATTTCAAGAACCTGGAGTACCGTTTCAATTTCAATGTCAACGACATGCTGGTGATGAATACCAAAGAATCACCGGACTATCCCTTCTACGGCACCGTCTACGGTACGGGGAATGCCACTATTGCCGGTAATGCCCAAGATGGCGTTAACATTGACGTTGCAATGACTACCAATCGTAACACCACCTTTACCTATATAAAGGATAACGTATCTACAGCGGTCAGCAACCAGTTCATCAAGTTTGTGGACAAGACGCCACGCCGTGCCGTACAAGACTCTGTCCGCCTTTCCGACTACGAGATTGCCCAAAAGGAAATCGAGGAAGAGAAAGAGAGCGACACTGACATCCGGCTGAATCTCTTGGTAGACGCCACCCCCGACGCTACTATGAAGATTATCATGGACCCTATCGCCGGCGACTATATCAGTGGACGGGGAACCGGAAATATCCGTACTGAGTTCTTCAATAAAGGAGATGTAAAGATGTTCGGCAGTTACCGAATAAGCCAGGGAGTCTATAAATTCAGTCTGCAAGAGGTTATCCGAAAGGACTTTATTATCAGGGATGGAAGTACCATTACATTCAACGGTTCGCCGCTGGATGCCACTCTGGACATAAAAGCAGGCTATACGGTCAACTCAGCATCCTTAAATGACCTGATGCCCAACGAGGCAACCTCCGGCTACATCAGCCAGACAAATGTAAAAGTGAACTGTATGATGGACCTTACCGGACAATTGACTTCACCCGATGTAAAATTCGACATCGAGCTGCCCAACGAACGCGATGAAGTGCAGGCCATTGTCCGTAACTATATTCCTACTGACGAGCAAATGAACATGCAGATACTCTATCTGTTGGCTATCGGCAAGTTCTATACCCCGGAAAACTTGGGAGCCACCCAGAATTCGAATATGATGTCCAGTGTTGTTTCATCCACCTTCCGGACAGTTGAATAACGCTTTATCGAACATTCTCGATGTCAATAACTGGAACTTCGGCACCAATTTCAGTACCGGTGAAAGAGGCTGGACAGACATGGAGTTCGAGACCATGCTTTCGGGGCAATTATTGAATAACCGACTACTTATCAATGGTAATTTTGGCTATCGTGACAATCCGATGGCAAATACCAATTTTGTGGGAGACTTTGAAGCAGAATGGCTCGTCAACCGTTCCGGAGACATCCGCCTGAAAGCGTACAACGAAACGAACGACCGCTACTACACCCGGACAAATCTGACAACACAAGGTATTGGCATTATCTTCAAAAAGGATTTCAACAAATGGAGTGAGCTCCTTTTCTGGAACAGATGGAAACTCAACCGGCTGAGAAAGGAACAAGAAATAAAACAAGATACTCTATCCTCTGATAAAATAAACACAGAACAGCAGATGCCCGAGGCACAATCAAAACGGAAAAGGGAGCAAAAGTAAGATTGACGTTCTTACTGTCCACATTGAAGATTTTAGAATAAGTAAATAGGCTCAAATACAGTATTTAACATGGCTACACCCTTTGTACCTAAAGGTGTAGCCATCACTCTACGATGGTATAGGCATTCAAGGCAAAGGGTGTAGCCATAAAAATACATCAGAAAGGTAATGGCCCGTCCGACCCCACACCTCCAAACGGGTTGTCCGTCTGTGGCGGAAAATCAGCAGCCGATGGAGGTGGCGGTGTTGCCGTACTTCCAATAGGCGCATTCATACGTGAACCGAATGTAGCTCCTCCACCCTCCGTCGGAGGTGGGATAACCATATCATCCTCCGGATTCTGGAAACGGGTGTACTGTCCGATAAATCTCAGACGCACATCCCCCACAGCACCGTTACGGTGCTTTGCTATGATGATTTCCGCCATACCGCGCAAGTCACTGCCATCGGCAGAAGTATAAATCTTGTAATATTCGGGACGGTGAATGAAGCACACCATATCGGCATCCTGCTCGATGGCACCGGATTCACGAAGGTCACTCAACTGGGGACGCTTGCCTTCCTCGCCTTCACGGTTCTCCACACCACGGTTCAACTGCGACAGAGCATGATAGGAATGTTCAGCTCCTTGGCCAAACCTTTCAATGAACGCGAAATGGTACTAACTTCTTCCTGACGGCTACCGAAAGACATTCCGCTTGCATTCATCAGCTGAAGGTAGTCGATGATGATAATCTTCACTCCGTGCTCACGTACCAGACGCCGTGCTTTCGTACGGAGTTCAAATACCGACAAAGAAGGCGTATCGTCCACATAAAGCGGAGCATCCAGCAAGTCACGCAGTTTGTAATCCAACTGCTGCCATTCATAGTCCGCCAACTGGCCACTCTTGATTTTCTCACTCGGAATCTCGCACACGTTGGATATCAGACGGTTCACCAGCTGCACGTTACTCATTTCAAGCGAGAACAGTGCTACGGGATTGCGGAAATTCACGGCAATGTTTTTTGCCATGGAAAGTACGAACGCCGTTTTACCCATGGCAGGACGGGCTGCAATAATGATGAGGTCGGACTTCTGCCATCCGGAAGTCATCTTGTCCAGCTTGGTATACCCACTTTCCAAGCCACTCAAACCATCGGTACGGGCAGCAGCTTTCTGAATCAAATCATAGGCTTCGGCAATGACAGGATTAATTTGTGTATAATCCTTCTTCATGTTCTGCTGGGAAATCTCGAACAGTTTTCCTTCGGCCTCCTGCATCAGGTCGTCCACATCCAGCGTCTCGTCGAAAGCCTTGCTCTGGATATTGCTGGTAAAAGTAATCAATTCACGTGCCAAAGCTTTCTGTGCAATGATACGTGCATGGTATTCGATGTGTGCAGAAGATGCCACCTTACTGCTAAGTTGGGTAATATAGAACGGGCCGCCCACTTCCTCCAATTCTCCCCGCTTGGAAAGCTGCTCCTTCACGGTGAGGATATCGACCGGCTTCTGATTCACGGCCAAATCGGTAATAGCGGAATATATCAACTGATGTCTATGCTCATAGAATGACTCCGGACGAAGAATTTCACTTACCAGCGAATAAGCGTCCTTCTCAATCATCAAGCTCCCAAGACTGCTTCTTCCAGCTCCGGCGCTTGCGGCTGGATACGTCCGTAGTCTGTTACGGGCTGTGGTGCCTTTCCTTTCGGAGTACGGGATGTTCTTCTTTGTTCTGCCACTTTAAGAATTAAAAATTGAAAATTAAAAAATTAAATGAATTTCCCTTTTAGAAAGGGAAAGCAAAGATAGTGCAAACCGAATACATAACTTCATGCTTGCATGAAAAGTTATGTTGAGGTGCAGCCTATCTTCGCTCGTATGGCAAAGATAAGCGAATTTATTTATAAGCAGTAAATAAATCATTGTTAAGTTTTCAATCTACTATGAACAGAAATCACTAACTTTGTCTTCGGAAGCTGCACTCCAATAGCTTCTCCTTTTAATTTTAAATTATTAATTCTTAATTTTCAACGCCATGCTGACTTTTCCAAATGCCAAAATAAACCTGGGACTGAATATCACAGAAAAGCGTCCGGACGGATACCATAATCTGGAAACCATTTTCTATCCGGTTCCCATAGAAGATGCTTTGGAAATAAATATCTTGAACGAAGGAAACGGAAAGTTCCGTCTGCATCAAGCAGGTCTGGAAATTGAGGGAGAAGCAGAGAGTAACCTGGTAGTGAAAGCCTACAAGTTACTGGATGACCGGTTCAACCTTCCTCCGGTAGATATTCATCTCTTCAAGCATATTCCTCGGGAGCCGGACTGGGTGGCGGTTCGGCCGATGCAGCCTTCATGCTGAAGCTTCTGAATAATAAGTTTGAACTCGGACTGCCGGATGACACTCTGGAAGAGTATGCCGCCAAGCTGGGTGCCGATTGTGCCTTCTTCATCAAAAACCGTCCGACTTACGCAGAAGGTATCGGAAACATATTTTCTCCCCTTCCCCTCTCACTGAAAGGATATCGGATATGGTTGGTGAAGCCGGACATTTTCGTCTCTACACGGGATGCCTTTGCAAAAATAAAACCGCATCATCCGGAAATGTCCCTGAAAGAAATTGCCCAACTTCCCGTAGAAGAATGGAACGGACGAATGGTCAATGACTTTGAAGAAAGCGTATTCCCCCAATTCCCGGCTATTGGAGAAATCAAGGAAGAGATGTACCGGCAAGGAGCTGTATATGCCTCCATGAGTGGTTCGGGGTCATCTGTTTACGGATTATTCAAGGAAGATGCCGTATTGCCGGAAGTGGATTTCGGAGAAAAAGCTTTTGTATACAAAGGCCAGTTCACTGATATTTAAAAATGCATCAACCAATATACTGATTTCCGGAAACAAAAATACAACAAGGTTGTTCTTACAGAAAACTCAAAACAACCTTGATTATGAAAAAATTAAAATTCGGTATTCTGGCAGGACTACTTATCTTGTTGTCAGTGTCCGCCTTTGCGGAAGGGCGTCTTCCTGCAAATATACAAACAGCTTTTCTAAAGCTCTATCCTCAAGCAACGGATGTGGAATGGGAGCAAATGGCCGGTTGCTACGTGGCAGAATTTATTGCAGATGGTCAGGAAATTGATGTCTGGTTCAATAAACAAGCGGAGTGGGTTATGACTGAAACGGATGTAGAGTCACTGGAAAAGTGCCGGCTCCCGTGCAGAAGCATTCATGAGCAGTACAATGACCGGCATGAGATTAAGGGATATAAGAATCATCACCTTTCCCAAACATCCCACAGTGATAATAATTGAGGTGGAACAATACAATTCCGATGAAGAATTCCAACTGTTCTATGCTCCGGATGGAAAACTATTACAAAGCCTCGATGTAACAGAACTTGGAGGAGAGATTTATCCCGGACTCTTTTTCAATGATTAATACTGACGATTGGTGATTTGTTGATGGTATCCATTCATCAACAAATCACCAATCATTCATCACTAATCATTAATATACCTCTACCCTATCAGCAATACGCTTCGCTTTGTCGCGCAGCGTGTCAAGATCACTGTCAAGAGGTGCATAACACAGCACTACACCCATACGGCGGTTTACGCGGGTAGTAGGCTTACCAAAAATACGCAGATAAGTATCCTCTTCTTTCGTAACCTCTTCCATGCCACGATAATTGGGACGTTCCTGACTGGCTATCGGAGAAAGGATGACAGCACTGGCTCCTATACGCTCCTGCTTGATGCCAGGGATAGGCAGACCAAGCACCGCACGACAGTGCAATTCAAACTCATTCAGATTCTGGGTTCCGGCCAGGGTTACCATACCCGTATCGTGCGGACGTGGAGAGAGTTCGGAGAAATAGACACCGTTCTCATGGCTGAGAAAGAATTCCACTCCCCACAATCCGGCACCGGTCAAGGCACGGGTCACTTTCTCTGCCATATCCTGCGCCTCCCTTAGATGGCAGGGTCAATATGGGCAGGCTGGAAGCTTTCACGATAGTCCCCACCCTTCTGTACATGGCCGATAGGCGGGCAGAACAAGGTCGGACCATTCTTCTGCGTTACGGTGAGCAGTGTTATCTCACTGTCGAACTTGATGAACTCTTCAATGATAAGTTCTTTGATGTCTCCACGCTACCATTACAGCCATACTCCCAGGCATGCTCCAGTTCGTCGGCACTCTTTACGAGAGACTGGCCTTTACCGGAAGAGGACATCAGCGGTTTCACCACACACGGGAAACCTATCTTTTCAGCAGCAGCTTTCAGTTCATCCAAAGATTTGGCATAAAAATATTTAGCAGTCTTCAATCCCAGCTCTTTAGCTGCAAGGTCACGTATGGCTTTACGGTTCATGGTAAAGTTCACGGCGCGTGCACTGGGCACTACCTGAATGCCTTCTTTCTCGAAATCATACAGACGTTCTGTACGGATAGCCTCAATTTCCGGAACAATAATATCCGGCTGGTGTTTGCGTACTACACGTTCCAAAGCATCTCCATCGAGCATGCTGAATACCTCACATTCATCTGCACTTGCATGGCAGGCGCTCCGGCATACGAGTCGCAAGCAATGATATACTGGCCCTTACGTTGGGCGGAAATAACAAACTCCTTGCCCAACTCACCGGAACCTAACAATAAAATCTTTTTCATCAATTCTTTTATTTACAATTTTATATATTTACGATTTGACGACGTACGATGTACGATTAGAGTTACTTTAGACAATAAACCGCCACAAGCCAAAGCAATCCCAATCGTACATCGTAAATCGTCTAATAGTAAATCCTCTTATTGGTGTTGTTCTCTCAACAAGTCATTCACCGTCTTTACCGGATTGAATGTAGTCAGAGGCACTTCTACAAATACTGTGTTCCAATCACTCATGGCCCCGTTCCACAAACCGGGAAGTTCAAGCGCTTTCAAGTCCTTGCCGTTCTTGGACTTATAGGAGATGAACCCCGTCGCTTTATCCACATACTTCACAAGATTGAACTTATGTCCTTTATAGTCACGTACGGCGCAAACCAAATCCACCGGATTGAAATGGGTACCTTTTTCAAACATTTCCTTCTTTTCCGGGTCGTCCATATCAATCTGCGAACTTTCCAGAATCTGCAGAGAGATAGTACCGTCACTGTTGTATGCCAAGAACGGACCTCCGCCCGGTTCGCCTACGTTCTTCACCATACCGCAAACACGCATCGGACGGTTCAGCTTCTCTTTCAGATATATAACCAACTCGGCATCTTCCAGATTCTTTGTCTCCGGATTCTTGCAATAGAGTTGTTTCTGCAGGAATTGCAGAACTTCAAGAATTTGCTCGTGTGTATACTTCCCGCTGTCAAGCAACTGCAGATAAGCAAACGCTCTCTGCTGTAACGCTACCAGCACACCGGCAATCAGTTTCTTATATAATACGGTGTCACCTTTCAGCTTGTCGGGTACCACATTGTCTATATTCTTTATGAAGATAATATCCGCATCAAGGTCATTCAAGTTTTCAATCAAGGCGCCATGACCGCCGGGACGGAACAACAATTTGCCATTGTCGCGGAAGGGTTTGTTTTCCATATCGGCGGCAATGGTATCGGTGCTCGGCTTCTGTTCTGAAAAAGAGATGTTATAATCCACCCCATACTTCTTTGCATAAGCGGCAGCCTTTTCGTCTACCAAAGCCTTGAACAAGGCACGATGTTCGGGCGAAACCGTGAAATGCACATTCACCTTACCGTTCTTATTGGCAGCATACAATGCTCCTTCTACCAAGTGCTCTTCCAGCGGCGTGCGGCTACCGTCTTCATACTTATGGAACTTAAGCAATCCTTTGGGCAGAGCACCATAGTTCAGTCCGGCCCCTTCGAGTAAGGCAGCAACAACCGCCTTGTAGTTTCCAGCGGCAACCAAAGTCGGTATATCCTTTCCGGCAGTCCTCTGGCAAGCGGTATTCAAGTCATCATAGAAGGCAAACTTCTCTATTTTCTCAAAGAAAGTCTTTTCAAAGTTTGTCTGGGGAGAGTCATAGTCTGCCCCGAGAAATTCAAACAAGTTCTTGAACATACGGCTGGCAGCACCCGAAGCAGGCACAAACTTCACCACCACTTTATCGGTTTGTGTATATGCCTCCCAGGCATCCAGGTATTTCTTCTGTTCATCCGTATCCGGAGCCAGTATACCCTTTTCTACAGAAGCGGCGGCAGACAGCTTCAAGTATGGAAAACCTTTTTCGAAACAAGCCAACTGTTCGGCTATTTGTTCTTCGGAGATGCCTTTATCTTCGAGCAACTCTTTGTCTTGCGGTGTTATCATAATATCTTGTTTTATTAATTCATGCCCAAAATACAAAAAAAGCAGAACTGCCGTCAAGAAAATGAAGAAAAAACTTACCTTTGAAGCATAAAATACGGACGATTATGGAAACTGATGAATTTTTCACTATCAAAGAGAAAGATTTACTCTTCTCGCTCTACCGCAAACTGTTGCAACTTTCCGGAGAAACCCTCCAGAAGGGGGACTGCAAAAAGCTGAAAACACATCTTGTCAATACTATACAGAACAACCGTATCCAGCGTGATATATTCGGTTTGAATCCCGTCATCAAAGATATGCAGACGGCTGTCATTGTAGCGGAAGAAATCGGAATGAAGCGTGCTTCTATCCTGGGGCTCATGCTGCACGACTCCGTGCGCTGCGGCACTTGCACCGCTCTGGAAGTGGAGCAAATCTATGGCGAGGATGTGGCAGGCATCATCCGGGGATTGATACGTGTAAACGAACTTTATTCCAAAAGCCCTACCATCGAGTCCGAGAATTTCCGCAACTTGTTGCTGACTTTCGCCGAGGACATGCGTGTCATTCTCATTATGATTGCCGACCGCGTAAACATCATGCGGCAGATAAAGGATTGCAAGAACGATGAAGCCCGTCGCAGGTAGCCAACGAAGCGGCTTATCTCTATGCGCCCCTTGCCCATAAGCTGGGTCTGTACAAATTGAAGTCGGAACTGGAAGACCTCTCATTGAAATATACAGAAAAGGAAGTTTACTACCATATCAAGGAAAAACTGAATGAGACCAAGGCATCGCGTGACAAGTACATTGCCGCCTTCATTGCACCGGTACAGAAGAAGCTCGAAGAAGCCGGACTGAAGTTCCATATCAAAGGACGCACCAAGTCCATCCACTCCATCTACCAGAAAATGAAGAAGCAGAAATGCCCCTTCGAAGCGTGTATGACCTGTTCGCCATCCGCGTCATCCTGGACTCTTGCCTGGAAAAGGAGAAACTGGAATGTTGGCAGGCCTACTCCATCGTAACAGATATGTACCAGCCTAACCCGAAAAGGCTACGCGACTGGCTGTCCGTACCTAAAAGCAACGGATATGAATCACTGCACATCACCGTGATGGGCCCCGAAGGCAAATGGTGGAAGTACAAATACGTACCGAACGCATGGATGATATTGCCGAACGAGGCCTGGCCGCCCATTGGCGATACAAAGGAGTGAAAGGTGAATCTGGTCTTGACGAATGGCTGACTTCCGTACGCGAAGCCTTAGAGAGCTCGGACAGCAACGGACTGGAAACGATGGACCAGTTCAAACTGGATTTGTACGAAGACGAGGTATTTGTATTTACCCCCAAAGGTGATTTGTTCAAACTTGCCAAAGGCTCCACCGTGCTCGATTTGCGTTCCACATCCATAGCAAACTGGGCTGCAAATGTATCGGTGCAAAAGTGAACGGCAAGAATGTACAGCTGAAGCAAATGCTGCATAGCGGTGACCAGGTGGAGATAATGACATCGAATACGCAGACGCCCAAGCAGGACTGGCTGAACATCGTAACCACCTCCAAGGCACGCACCAAAATACGCCAGGCATTGAAGGAAATGGCTGCACGCCAGCACGCCTTCGCTAAGGAAACCCTGGAACGCAAGTTCAAGAACCGGAAGATAGAGTATGATGAAGGAACCATGATGCGCCTCATCAAGCGCCTCGGTTTCAAGATAGTGACCGACTTCTATCAAGCCATAGCCGATGAAGAACTGGATGTCAACGAGATTATAGACAAATACCAGGAACAGCAAAGACGGGAAAATGATACGCGCGACGATATTGTCTACCGCAGTGCTGAAGGCTATAACCTTCAACAAGGCATACCGGAAGAGATAGGTACCAAAGAAGATGTACTGGTCATTGATCAAAATCTGAAAGGATTGGATTTCAAGTTGGCACGCTGCTGCAATCCCATCTATGGAGATGATGTATTCGGCTTTGTCAGTGTGACGGGAGGTATCAAGATACACCGTTGCGATTGTCCCAATGCCAGTGATTTGCACTCACGTTTCGGCTACCGTATCGTGAAGGCACGCTGGCCGGAAAGTCACAAGGTACACAGTACCCCATCACCCTGCGCGTAGTGGGACACGATGACATCGGCATCGTGACCAACATCACTTCCATCATTTCCAAAGAAACGGGTATTACTTTGAGAAGCATCGGCATTGACTCGCATGACGGGCTGTTCTCCGGAACACTAACCATCATGGTGAGCGATACGGGACATCTGGAAGCACTTGTCAAGAAACTGAGAACAGTAAAGGGAGTGAAACAGGTTTCAAGGAATTAAGCAACAACTATAATCCATGAAGTACGACTTTAAAAAGCAGTTGCGCAGTTTCGGATATGCCTGGAAAGGTATCCGGTGTTGCATAGGAAAAGAACAGAACCTGAGCTTCCATCTGATAGCTACGGCTGTGGTAGTCATTGCAGGATTCGTTTTAGGCATTACCCGCATGGAGTGGATGATAATCATTCTCTGCATCGGAGTGGTGATAGCAGCCGAACTGTTCAATACCGCCATTGAGAAGCTGGTCGACCTGGTGTCTCCCCAACAGCATCCCGTGGCAGGGCAAGTAAAAGACATAGCCGCCGGAGCAGTACTGGTATGTGCTGCAACGGCGGCCATTATAGGATTGATTGTATTTATCCCTTACCTCACCCGCTTCTTCTTATAATAAGGATAGGTCAGCAGTACAAAGAAAAATACGGCAAGCATAGCAGCAACAGACGCCACATGGTATATCTGCGCTTTGTCCATCAGGTGGCAAGCCACAGTCATACCCACCAGCAGCCCTGCCTCCATAGACAAATGACAAGTGGTGTTTGCCGTTCCACGCTGGCAATGGTGCGACAGCTTGACGAACATCTTCATGAACGGGACTGTAATGAACACCAATACAGCCAATGCCGCCAATGACCAGTAATCGCCCACAAACATCAGTGGCAGCAACGCTCCCGGTACAAAAGCAATCAGTAGCATATTGATGGCAGGTATCCATGCACGCGGCAATAAGAAGCGGTCCATATTGCACAACGACACGCCTATCGGAGCACGGAAAGCCACATATACCTCGATGCGAAAAATATGCTAGCCAGTCCGGCCGCTACGGACAGATAGGTCACCATACGGAAACCATACATCTTATACATTCCAATGCCCAACACAACACCCACCAGCATGCCCAAGCGTGCAGCCCATGCATATACCATGTTTCCTGCGCTGCGGCGCGCGGAAGTCGTTATGTCGATGGCCACCGTAATGCCCGCTGTGGTTGCCAGCCCGAAACATGCTCCCTGCACAGCGGCAAGCAGCAGAAATTTCGTATAACCATCCACAAAGGCATATCCCAGAACAGCCGCCAGCATAATGAGTGCGGAGTAAAGGAGCACGTGTTTCCTTTTATATTCATCGACCAGATAGGCATGGAAAGGACCGACAGCAAACATGGCCACCACAAAGACCAGAAACATGCTGCCCGCCTGCCCGACGGAAACACCCAACTGCTCTCCCATCACAAAAGGAAGCAAAGGGAAAAGCATATAGACGGATATGAACAGCAACAGATTTGCCGTACACATCCGCCAAAAATTGAGTGTCATGAGTTTGTTAGTACTGTTCTTTCTCATTCGGGAAATCTAAATTCTTCACATCGGATACATAACGGCTGATGGCATCCGTCATCACTGTATGCAGGTCGGCATAGCGACGCAGGAAACGGGGACGAAAACCGTTATTCATACCCAGCATATCCTGAACCACCAACACCTGGCCGTCCACATCGCCACCGGCACCGATGCCTATAACGGGTATAGTCAGCTCGCTTGCCACGCGGGCAGCCAATGCGGCAGGAATCTTCTCCAATACCAGTCCGAAGCATCCGGCTTCTTCCAGCAAATGCGCATCGCGTACCAGTTTCTCGGCTTCGGCATCATCCTTGGCACGGACCGTATATGTTCCATACTTGTTGATGGATTGGGGCATCAGTCCGAGATGTCCCATGATGGGAATACCGGCGCTGAGGATACGCTTCACCGTACCGATGATTTCCTCGCCTCCCTCCAGTTTGAGGGCGTCGGCATGGCTTTCTTTCATAATACGGATAGCGGAAGCAATCCCTCCAGTTCGTTGCCCTGATAAGAGCCGAAAGGCATGTCGACAATGACCATGGCACGCTTCACACCGCGAACCACGGATTTGCCATGATAAATCATCTGGTCGAGCGTGATGGGAAGCGTGGTGACATTGCCTGCCATTACATTGGAAGCGGAATCTCCCACCAGAATCACGTCTACCCCGGCACCGTCCACAATCTGCGCCATAGTATAGTCGTATGATGTCAACATTGATATTTTTTCGCCTCTCTGTTTCATTTCGATAAGGCGATGTGTAGTCACTTTACGAGTGTCGTCTGAAATATAACCCATGATAGTATTTACAATTTGGCAATTTACAATTTACAATTACTCAATTTAATTTTCGGCGCAAAGGTAATCCTTTTTCTGATTACTTGTGCAATTGAGTTAATTTATCGTAAGTGAATCCCTGAAAGTCATCCAATACATAATGACACAACGGAGCTATGTCTTCACGGGAATTGGTGGTTGCCAACCCTATAACGGTAGCTCCTGAAGCCATGCCGCTTTCAGCCCGTTGAAAGAATCCTCGAATACATATGTGGTGTCGGGAGTTGTGCCGAAAACCTCCATACCCAACAGAAAACAATCCGGTGCAGGCTTGGAAGCCGTAAACATCTCGGCCGTAAGGATACGGTCGAAAAGAGTCTTTATTTCGGGATGAACCCGATAGACAGCTGCCATCTTCGCTTCGTTGGAGCTGGTCACTACGGCAGTCTTCACCCCATTCCGGTGTAGGTCGGCAATGAAGTCAAGCACTCCGGGAATAAAGTCGAATGACATTTCCTGTTCAAAGCGGTTCAGCCGTTCGGTAATTTCGGCTTGTTCCTTCGCCATACCCGGAAAAAAGGTATCATAAATATAGACCAGCGTCTGGCCCTTCACCCTGCCTTCAATATCATCCATACCCAAATACTGCTTTCCCATTTCATGCCAGAAGTGACTGTACTGTGTTTCCGTGTCTACCACCACGCCGTCAAAATCAAAAAGTACGGCGGTTGCTTTTGTTGTGTCCATAAACTTTCTTTTACCTAAATCTGTTAATACCAAAACATTATAGCGTACAAAGGTGGGAATAATCTGCGAATCAAACAAATATTTTATACCTTTGTGCTCCTTAATTGACTCATATCAAATGAACAACGCGCATATATTAGGAACCGAACGTATTGGCAAACTGCTTGTGCAGTACTCCATTCCGGCCATTATAGGCATGACGATTACTTCGTTGTACAACATCATCGACAGCATTTTCATCGGTCATGGCGTAGGTCCTATGGGCATTGCCGGACTCGCCATTACTTTCCCTCTGATGAATCTGGTCGTGGCTTTCTGTACGATGGTATCGGCAGGTGGCTCCACCATTTCGTCCATCCGGTTGGGACAGAAAGACCTGGACGGAGCAACGGAAGTATTGGGAAACACACTGATGTTCTGCCTGGTCAACGCATTCATATTCGGCAGTGTTTCATTCATCTTTCTGGATGACATCCTGCGCTTCTTCGGTGCCAGCAATGATACGTTGCCATATGCCCGCGACTTATGCAGGTGATATTACTGGGTACCCCCGTCACTTATACCATGATTGGCCTAAACAATATCATGCGTGCCACGGGATATCCCAAGAAAGCGATGCTCACGTCTATGGTAACGGTAGTCTGCAACATAATCCTCGCTCCCATTTTCATCTTCCAATTTGACTGGGGAATACGGGGAGCTGCAACGGCAACGGTCATCTCGCAGTTCATCGGCATGGTGTGGGTAGTGAGCCATTTCCTGCAAAAGACAAGTGTGGTACGTCTGCAACGGGGGTTCTGGAAGATGAAGAAACGTATCATCAGTAGTATATTATCCATCGGTATGTCACCGTTCCTGATGAACGTCACGGCATGTGTCATTGTGATTATCGTAAACAACAGCCTCCAACAGTACGGAGGCGATATGCCATCGGGCATATGGCATTATCAACCGACTGCTGGTACTCTATGTAATGATTGTATTGGGGCTGACGATGGGAATGCAACCGATTGTAGGCTATAACTTCGGTGCGCAAAAGCACGACCGTGTGAAGGCTACCCTGCGCCTGACCATCATTGCCGGAGTATGTATCACCAGTACCGGCTTCCTTATCTGCGAATTGTTCCCCCATGCCATATCTGCCATCTTTACCAGTGATGAAGAGTTGATAGATATTGCTTCCAGAGGCGTACGCATTGCCGTAGCCATATTCCCGCTGGTAGGCGCACAGATTGTCATTGGCAATTTCTTCCAAAGCATCGGGAAAGCGAAAATCAGCATCTTCTTATCGCTGACACGCCAATTACTGTATCTGTTGCCGGGACTACTGATATTCCCACATTACTTTGGGCTGGACGGCATCTGGATATGTATGCCGGTATCGGACTTCTTTGCTTTTGTAACGGCAGCGGTGGCATTGTGGATATATGTAAAGAGATTACCCACAGGAATTACCGAAAAAGCGAGGTGAAAGTGATTTATTCTACTGCAAATATTGCATTTTATGTTATAACAAATAAATTGTTCGAAAATATATCATTCATTCAGCCCAAACACATCATCTATTCGCCCCAAACAGATGGTCTGTCTACCCCAAACGCATGATGTATGTTGCGGCAACTTTATTCGCTCTTGATGCTCTTTACCGGATTTTCATTGGCAATGCACCATGCCTTCAACACCACGGTAGCAACGATAAACAACAGCAACAGACAACCTACAAGAATATATCCGCCTATAGGGAATGGCACAACATCAGAGAACTGGCTCGCCCAAAGCTTTCCGGCCCGGCATGCTCCCCCAATACCTATGGCGACAGACGGAATGGCCAGCCAAAGCACATCTCTTGACAATAACAGCAAAATACTTTCCGTCTCCGCTCCATTCACTTTACGAATGGCAATCTCTTTTGAACGCAGGCGGATTTCATCATTCACATAGCCTATCAGTCCCATCAGAATGATAAAGAGTATGGTCAATGAAACCAGCAGGGTAACATCACGAAATACCCGTACAGACTCGGCATAACTGCGCATTTCCTGCTCCACCGAACGGAATACGAGGCTTTTCTGAGGATAAATCCGATGCATCTCTTCATTGAGGCGGGCGAGATTTTCATCCAATGGCTCTTTGAGGCGAACATGCAGGGTGGCAGCTGTCTTCCCCGTCCATTCCACCATCACCGGCAAATTATCGTTGGGCATATCGGCAAAACTGAAACTGTCTAACAGCCCGACAACAGTGCCATAATCATTCACCCGCTTGCCTATGGGGCTGTCTGTCCAATTCATCTTCTCATAAAAGACACTGTTGACAAGCAACTGACCTTCTCCCGTCAAGTTATGCCCCTCTTTCAGTCTCAGACCAATGAAAGGAAGAAAATCACTGTCGAACCAAGTATTACGAGGATAGAAAAGCTCGTTACCCTGATTGTCAAGAATTGGCTGGTTAGAACCGAACCACAATATAGGGCGTTCTGCCGAAGCAACCCCTTCCACATAAGGCAAACTGCGACAAGACTACGCAGGCTATTGCCATCCACTTCCCGCTGGGTGGTATATGCCACACGTTCAGGACGCCAACCACGGTCACGCGTCGTTACATAACTGTACTGTGAAACGACCATCAGCATCATCCCCAGAATGAATGCCGCTCCGATGAACTGAACAAAAAGCAGTACCCGTTTCCAGCCACGACGCCCGGAAGTGTAGCGGCGGAACACTTGTGTCACCGGAATACGAGCGAAAAGCATGGCAGGCAGGCAACCACCTAAAATAAACAGTAACAGTATCACCGACAATGGTGCCCAAAGATTCTGCCAGTCAAAAAGAGCACTGAGAGGTACAGCTGCCAATTCTTCCATTTTTTCGTGGAAAATATACACCAGCAGTCCAATGAGCAGCAAGGCAAGCCCTACTACTATAGCAGTCTCTACCATGAACATGGAAAAGATGCTACTTCCCGAAGCACCGCTGCATTTGTGTACACCGATGGCCTTGGCACGCTGTGTCAGCGAAGCCACGGAAACGAGTACATAATTCAATGCGGTCGTAAAAAGCAGCACGATACCCAGGAAGAACATAATCCAAATCATCTTCCGTACTTGAGGACTCGACATGCAGATTATGGATAGGGACAATACGTACGCTCAATTCTAAACCACTTTCCGGTGGAATATGACGGGCAATAGCTATGGACATACGCTCATTCAGCCAATCAGCATCCTGCGGACTGCGCAGCCTGAGATAACCGTCGTAGTTTCCGCCGCTCTGCCAACCCAGGTCCCACTTCAGATGCCGCCCTATAGTAGGAAAGGAAATGATTGCCTCTGGACGCCTCTCCAAAGAAGTGTTCAACGGAATATCGGCAAAGATACCCTTCACGAGCAGTGTAGTCTGATATCCCCAAAAATCATAACGCAGTGTTTTCCCTATCGGATTTTCGTCACCGAAGGCCTCCTTTGCTGACTTGGCGGAAAGGAATACGACATCCGGACCCGCCAAATCCTGTGGATTGCCTTCTATCATCTCCAAACCGAGTACAGAAAAATAAAGTGTATCTGCCATCACCGTGGACATATCTAATTGGCGCTCACCCAACTGGAAACTATTATCAAAAAGAGAACAGCTCACTGTGCTACTTTCCACTTGTTCCGGAAACTCTTCGGCAATGGCAGCCGGAATCGGAATGATGGTAAAGCGACTTTCGTTACCTTCCAACACTCCATTTTTCAACCAACCCGTCTTCACAATATAAAGGTTATCCGAATCATGATAAAAGTTATCAAAACTCAACTCGAATGCAATCCGTGCAAATAGAAATACAGACATCAGCAGTCCCAATGCCAAAGATACAATCTTAATGGCATTGGAACCTTGCTTGTGCAACAAGCTTTGTAATGTATAATAAATGTGCCGCCTCATAATTTCCTGAAGTTATTCTTTATTCACTCTTGATACTGTCTACCGGATTCTCATTGGCAATCCGCCATGCCTTGAATACTACACAACCGATGATGAGCAATAGTACAATGCATGCAATAAGCAAGAATCCGCAGATACCAAAATCCACTCCCTCCACAAACTGCTCTATCCAGACACCGCCTATATACCAGGCTCCCAGCCTCCAAGAAAAACGGCCGGCAAGGATATCCAGAATATATCCTTCGAGAAAAGCCGGAGAATGGATGACGCTTCCGCACCATTCACTTTACGGATGGCAATTTCCTTGCTGCGGCGTTGTATCTCGTCATTGATGTAGCCAATCAACCCCATTAACGTAACAAAAAGGATGGTTATGGCAGCCAGTAAAGCTGCATTACGGAAATCCGTGACGGTACTGTTCTGGTCGTCAATGACCTTTTGGAACGAGGAAAATACAATGTCACGGGTGGGAAACAGCTTCTCCATGTCTTCGTTCAAACGCTTGAGGTTATCGTCAAAAGGCTCTTTCAGACGTAATTGGATGTTTCCGGAAAATCGGTCAAGATAAGTTGCATACATAGGTTGCACCACCACATAAGCGGCATTGGATGTAGCAAAGTCTTTCAGTACACCTACAATATTGCCCGCTATGCGATCGCCGTTGCGCACTTGCCTGCCTATCGGTTTATCTTCCCAATGCATCATTTTCAAAAATGTTTCATTGACCAATATCTGCCCAGGGGCATCCATATTCTTGCCTTCCGCAAATTCCAACTTCATAAACGGGGCATAGTCCTTGCCAAATTCCACCCAACGCATGCTCATCCACTGCCCGTTATCAGTCGTAACCCCTTCTCCGCTCAATCCGTCTGTAAGAAGATTACCGCTACAAGCTCCATCTTCCACATAAGGCAAAGAAAGCATCACACTACGATTTGCATCGCTTTCCGCATCCGAGTCAAAGGATACGCCCGAAGCATAAGCCACCCGGTGGTAATCGAATCCACGTTCTTTATTGGTGATGTAATGGCTCTGCATAAGCACCAGCCCCAACAAGCCGAAAATAAAAGAGGTACCGGCAAACTGCACAAACAAGAGCGGACGTTTCCAGCCTTTCTTGCCTTCGGTGTACCGGCGGAAAACCTGCGTCACCGGAATGCGGGCAAAAAGCTGCCCGGGCAACATGCCGCCTATCATAAACAAAATGACTATCACTGAAAGCGGTGCCCAAATGTTTTCCCAAGAGAAAAGACCGGCAAGACTAACGTCGAGCATGTCCTCCAACGGCTCACGGAAATTAAATAGAAGCAGCGCTACAAGCAGCAAGGAAGAAAGCATGATGACTCCGGTCTCCCATAAGAACATACCGAAAATAGTTCCCGTATTTGCCCCACTACATTTATGTACGCCTATAGCTTTGGCACGACGGTTCATGCTGAGATGGAAATAAGCACATAATTCATCGCCACAATAAAAAGTATGGCGGTTCCCAGCGTCAACAGAATCCATACCATACGCATGGTACTGATACCAAATTCCATACGGTAGTCCTTTATCGGAACCAGACTGATAAACACATCATCGCTCTTGCGCACCTGCTCGGCAAGTTTCTCTATTCGGGTGTTCACATCGTCCAGTTGCACCCCCGGGCGCAGACGGACAAAGGACATATAGCTGTCTCCACCTCCCCATCCCCAGTATCCCCAATGATGCTTGAAGGAGGTAGCCAGAGACATCACGACACCACTTCCATAGAAACTGGAGTTTTCGGGGAAATCTTCAAAAATGCCCTTCACGGTCATTGACATCTGTTTGTTATAGACCACCGTCTGCCCGATGGGATTCTTATCGGCAAACATGCTGCCGGCCAGCTCCCTGCTGATGAAGACCACCTCCGGATTATTCAGCTCGCGAGGGTCTCCACTGACAACATCAATGCCCATAGTGGCAAAGAAACAAGAATCGGCCGTCATGGCATTGGTCTGGAAACGGCGTTCATTGGCAAACCAAGCCGAATTGCTCCACCATTGCTGGGTGACGGTAACACTCTCCACTCGTCAGGCAGGTTTTCGGCAATGGTACCAGCCACCGGTCCAAGAGTTATATGCGAAGGATGATACTCGTTGTTGTAATACCATACTGTTTTGACAAGACACAAACGTTCATGGTCCTTGTAGCAGGTATCATAATTGAGCTCGAATGCCTGACGGGAAAAAATGAGGATACTGACTGCAACCCCAGTCCCAAGGAAATAATCTTGATGAGGTTGGAGCCTTTTCCTCGTATCAGTGTCTGAAGAGTGTAATATAGTTGTCTCATGGAAGTTGTTTTAAAAGTCTGTTACAAATCCTGCGCTGCCACACTTGCCACCACACTACCGTCGAAAAGATGTATCGTGCGGTGTGCAAAACGAGGCGTCGTGCTGGCTGTGGGTCACCATAATAATCGTAGTACCCTCTTTATTCAGTTCTGTCAACAGATTCATCACCTCAGCTCCGTTCTTGGAGTCCAAGTTACCGGTAGGCTCATCGGCGAGTATCAGCTTGGGATTGGTTACGACCGCACGGGCTATCGCCACACGTTGCTGCTGACCGCCGGAAAGCTGTTGCGGGAAGTGTTTGGCACGGTGGCTGATGTTCATTCTTTTCAGTATATCCTCTACCATACGCTTACGTTCACCCGCCTTTACGCCAAGATACGTAAGGGGAAGTTCCACATTCTCGTAGACGTTCAGTTCGTCTATCAGGTTGAAGCTCTGGAACACGAATCCCAGCTTGCCCTTGCGCACACGTACGTTCCTTTTCCTTCAAGTCCGCTACTTCCTGACCGAGCAGCTTGTAACTGCCTCCGTAGGATTGTCCAGCAGCCCGAGGATGTTCAGCAAGGTGGACTTGCCGCAACCGGACGGCCCCATAATGGCTACAAACTCTCCCTCCTTTACATCGAGGTTTACGTGATTCAATGCTACCGTCTCTACTTCCGAAGTACGGAATACTTTGCTGATGTTGTTAATCTCAATCATGATATTTAATGTTTTAATATTGTTTTATTCGCTCTTAATACTATTCACCGGATTCTCGTTCGCTATCCGCCAGGACTTCCAAAGTACGCAGGCTACGATAATCACCAAATTGGCCATCACTACCAGTACGTATACTGCCCAACTGATGTGAATACGCTCCGCAAACTGTTCCATCCACATTCCGTTGACATACCATGCCAATACCGTACCGATGACAACTGCCGGAGCCGCCACCACAAGTATATCCCTCGACAGCATTTCCAAGATACCGGAAGCCTCTGCCCCGTTCACTTTACGGATGGCAATCTCCTTACTGCGGCGGCGCACCTCTCGGTGGTATACCCAATCAGCCCATCAGCATAATGAAGAACATGGTCACTGCCGCCATCAAAGTGGCATTGCGGAATACACGGACAGAATTATAGCTGTTCTCTATCCTTTTCTCATAACCGGTAAAGTCAATGGTCTGGTCATGGAAAGCCTCGGCTACATCGTGGTTCAACTTCTGCAGATTTTCGGTAAAGGGTTCTTTCAAACGAACATGTACCGTTCCATAAAAATTCTTGTTCCCACGGGCTATGAAAGGCATCTTCTCGGTTCTGAAACTCTCTATCTGGAAATCCTTCAACTGCCCTACGACCTTGAATGTATTCCCTTCGGTATATACCGTACGGCCCACGACGTCGTCTCCCCAACGCATCATCTCGGCAAAGGTCTCGTTCACCACGACTTCCTCTTTATCGCGCGCCATACGTCCCGTCTTCATAGTCATGCCCATCAAAGCAGGAAAGTCCTCGCGCATGAAATAAGAAGAACGACAAGAGAACAGTGCCTGCCCGCTCTCACTATGAATCATCGAACCGCTATATCCGCTAATGGGCGTGCTGTTGGCGCTGGACACCGCTTCCACGTAGGGCAATCCCTTGAAGAACTGATAAGCCGCATCACGCGTCGCTTCATTATCCCAGTAGGCATTGCCTATGGCTATCTGCTTGGGATTATACCCATATCCTTTTCAGTACATACTGGTATTGCGACATCACCACACACATCAATCCACTAATGAATGCCACGCCTGCAAACTGGACAAACAGCAACGGACGCTTCCAGCCCTTCTTCCCCTCGGTATAGCGGCGGAACACCTGCGATACGGGAATACGCGCAAAGAGCCGGCCCGGCAATACGCCTCCCACTATAAACAGCAGAAGCACTACCGACAACGGTACCCAGATACGCTCCGGAGCCAACAAGGTGGAGAGCTTTACAACGACCGTGTCTTCCACAAAATCGCGGAAGTTGAGCATTATCAACGCCATCAGCAGCAATGCCGCCACAATGATGATACCCGTTTCCAGCAAAAACATGCTGAAAACCGTGCCACCGCTCGCACCGCTGCATTTATGTACGCCTACCGACTTGGCGCGGTAGCTCAAAGAGGAAATGGAAATCAGCACATAGTTCAACGCCGCAATGAAAAGAATGGCAAAACCAAGAATGCTCATAATGACACGCATCCGCTGCACATCATCATAATTGCGGTATGTATCACGGATGGGCTGCACAAAAGCCGTGTAACCGTACTCTTTCTTATCTTCTGCCGGGCGATATTTGTCTATCATGGCATCAATACGCGCATTGACAACAGATTTGTCGGCACCGGGACGGAAACGGATAAACTCTACCCAACTGTCTCCCCCGCTCCACGAGTAGTTATTCCAGTTGCGGCTCCACAAGGTAGGCATCGAGATAACCGCTTCCGGATTGATTGTGGCGTTCTCAGGCAAATTGGCATAGATTCCCTTCACCGTCAGGTCAAACTGATGGTCATAATTAAGCGTTTTCCCTATAGGATTCTCCTCACCGAACACTTTCCTTGCAAAGCGTTCACTCAAGAAAATAATATCCTTCTGCACCAAGTCCTTTTCGGGATTGCCGTTCAGGACGTCGATGCCCATAGTACGGAAGAACAGCGAATCGGCTGCAATCTTCCTGTCATCAAGACGCACGCTTCCATTGTAAAGGGGAGCAGATACCATAGACGTGCTCAAACTTACCGCCGACTCCACCTCTTTGGGGAAGTTCTCCAAAATGGCCCCTGCCACGGGACCGCAATTCCACTCCTGAGGCTCAAATTTCTCCCCTTTCACCGAGAATATCGACCATACCTGATACAAGTTATCATAATCCTTAAAGCAAGTGTCAAAACTCTGTTCATATGCCACGCGGGAGAAAAGCAGAATACTCATCGTCAATCCCAATCCCAAAGAAATGACCTTGATGATATTCGAACCGCGTCCCCGCAGTAAAGTCTGAATTACATAATAGATTTGTTTCATTCCGTTTATCGTTTATTAGATTTATTTTCTTGCTTTTCATATTGCAGAAAGCGTGCCAAAGAATGCACAAACCTGATTATCAGCGCATATCGTATTTCAGAAGAAGACAAAGGTGTCTAATTTTTAGACACTCCCGTCTAAAAATTAGACAGAGGCCGAATCTCTGTTCAGCCTCATAGAACAAAAAAAAAGGGAAATTAGAAAAGAATCCATAAGAATGAAAACTTTACCTTTGCCCACAGTTTTCTAAAGATAGAGTATAAACGTAAAATGAAGCACCTGCACATGAAATTCCCCAAACTCTTATATCCTTCATTCCTATGCCTGCTTATAGCCGGCTGCGACATGATAGATTATCACCCTTACGATGTACACATCAGCGGTGAAACCGATGTCAATGCCCACAACATTGCCCAAATAGAGCAGAACTGCCAGAACAAGACAACAATCCGATTCGTAACAATGGGGGACTCCCAGCGCTGGTATGACGAGACCGACGACTTTGTAAGCCACCTCAACAAGCGGGACGACATAGATTTCGTCATTCATGGCGGAGACGTCAGTGACTTCGGTGTAACAGACGAGTTCCTTTGGCAACGGGACATTATGAACAAACTCAAGATACCCTATGTGGTACTTCTCGGCAATCACGACTGCCTGGGCACGGGCGAAGAGACTTATCGTGCAATATTCGGAGACCCCAATTTCTCCTTCATTGCAGGACGGGTAAAGTTTGTCTGCCTGAATACCAACGCCATCGAATTCGACTACTCCCGCCCCATTCCCGACTTCGAGTTTCTTGCCGCACAGATACGCGACCATGAAGAGGAATTCGATAAAACCGTTGTGTCCATGCATATACGCCCGTTCTGCAACGAGTTCAACAATAATGTGGCACACGTATTCCAGCGTTACATCAAGGAATTTCCCGGACTGCAGTTCTGTACATCCGCACACGAACACCATCGCTTCGAGAAAGACCTCTTTGAAGATGGGATAATGTATTACATGAGCGACTGCATGAAGAACCGCAATTACTATATATTCACCATAACCCCCGACGGATATGAACGCGAAGTGGCATATTATTAATCACCTGGCATGCGCGTCGTCTTCTTGTCGGTATGCTCTTTTTCTGCTTTTTCACAAGAGAGAGATACCATCTTCATCATAGAACACGATACCGTATGGATGGACCTGCAACCGGATGCCGTCATTGAAAGCCAGACCAGAGAGAACCGTTATGACCGCCGCGTACACCGCTACCGCAGGCATTGGGAGCCTTGATTCCGACGCACACCAAAATTCAGTTTGCCGGCAATATGGGGTTGCTGTCATTCGGTACCGGATGGGATTACGGCAGAAGAAACCAATGGGAAACAGACGTATTCTTCGGAGTATTGCCCAAATATGACTCCAAACGTACCAAGCTGACATTCACCGTCAAGCAGAACTACCTTCCCTGGAGCCTGCAAATAAAACAGAGCCGTTTTTCTGTAGAACCGCTGGCTTGCGGTATGTATCTGAACACGGTATTCGGCGATGAATTCTGGGTCAATGAACCGGAACGCTACCCTAAAGGATATTATGGTTTCTCCTCTAAGGTACGCATCCATGCATTCTTAGGACAGCGCATCACTTACGACATCGACCCGCAACGACGGTTCACGGCCAAAGAAATCACTTTCTTCTATGAAATAAGTACATGTGACCTATATGTAGTCAGCGCCTTCACCAACAAGTATCTGAAACCCAAGGATTATCTGAGCTTGTCGTTTGGTATCAAACTGCAACTGCTATAAGTTCTTTTTTCAGTACCGCCATGAACTCTTACTGAAGTTGCTGCCAACTAATTTCTGTTTTACTTAAATCTATTCGTCCCACAATCGTTATATTATCGTCCGACAGCTGTTGAATTATCGTCCAACAGTTATCGGACGATAATTCAACAGCTGTCGGACGATTAATTCTTAGTAAGCAAAAATATAGAATAAAGCATATAATACAGATAAATCATTAACTTTGCCTGCAGAAAACAGAAATAGTTTATGGCAAAAAAAACGGAAACATCCTGATTGTCGATGATAACCGAGGCGTACTTACCGCCTTGCAGCTTTTGTTAAAGCCATATTTTGAAGGGATAATCACACTTCCCTCTCCCGTAACCCTGCCCAGCGTATTGCGAGAAAGGTCATGGCAAGTGGTTCTTCTTGACATGAACTTCACCTCGGGCATCAATACCGGCAACGAGGGACTATACTGGCTCCATGAAATAAAGAAGCAATGTCCCACCCTGCCCGTAGTGCTGTTTACCGCCTATGCCGACATTGACCTTGCCGTACGGGGAATCAAGGAAGGAGCCACAGACTTCGTCGTAAAACCCTGGAACAACCAGAAACTGGTGGAAACCTTACTGAATGCCGTATCAGCTTCTGAAACAAAATCTCCGGCCAACGGCCCAAATGCCGGACGTACGGCAGAAAGCAGCCACCTGTTTGCAGATACCCGCAACATGTATTGGGGAAACAGCCCCGCCATGCAGCAGCTCCGCCTTTTGGTGGAAAAAGTGGCCTCTACCGATGCCAATATCCTTATTACGGGCGAGAACGGTACCGGTAAAGAGATGCTGGCACGCGAAATTCACTCCCTTTCACCGCGCAACCGGCAGGAGATGGTAAGTGTGGATATGGGTGCAGTCACCGAAAGCCTTTTCGAGAGCGAACTGTTCGGCCACATGAAAGGCTCTTTCACCGATGCCCATGCCGACCGTGCCGGCAAGTTCGAAGCAGCCAGCCGCAGCACCCTCTTTCTCGATGAAATAGGCAATCTCCCCTACCATCTGCAAGCCAAACTGCTGACCGCCATCCAACGACGCAGCATTGTCCGTGTAGGCAGCAACACTCCCATTCCCGTAGACATACGCTGATTTGCGCTACAAACCGCAATCTGCCCGAGATGGTGGCAAAAGGCGAATTCCGCGAGGACCTGCTATACCGCATCAACACGATACATCTTGAGATACCCTCGTTGCGCGAGCGGCCCGAAGACATCATCCCCCTTGCAGAACTTTTCATCGCCCGCTTCTGCAAGCAATATGACAAGCCCCCCGTCCGCCTGACGGACGGCGCTTGCGAGAAACTTACGCTCCACCCCTGGTACGGCAATATCCGCGAACTGGAACATGCCATCGAAAAAGCCATTATCATCTGTGACAACGAAACCCTTCCTGCAGAACTGTTCCAGCTGGCACGGCGAACCGGCACTCCCGAAGCAACCGCATCCACGCTCGAAGAAATGGAAATGCAGATGATACGGAAGACGCTCGACAAATGCAGCGGAAATCTCTCTGCCGTCGCCGCACAGCTGGGTATCACCCGCCAGACGTTGTACAACAAAATGAAGAAGTATGGCCTTTAATTATTCATTCCGCGTTGCCGTCAGTCTGGCAGTAGCGCTCCTTGCAGGGGTGATGTGGACTGTGGACGTATTTTGGGGCGTGTTCTGCACTGCGCTGCTTTCCATAGCCCTGTACTGGCAGCAGAAGCTATACCGCCATCATGTGCGAAAGGTGCTTTTCATGCTCGACGCCATCGAAAACAACGACAATGCCATCCACTTCTCCGAAACGGAAAACACTGCCGACGCACGCCTCGTAAACCGTGCATTGAACCGGGTTGCCCATATACTTTATAATGTGAAAAGTGAAACAGCCCAGCAAGAAAAGTACTACGAACTCATCCTGGACTGCGTGAATACCGGCATCCTTGTCCTGAACGACAATGGTGCCGTATATCAGAAAAACAGCGAAGCCCTCCGTTTGCTGGGCCTCAATGTCTTTACCCACGTCAGCCAGCTGAACCGCGTAGACCCGCGTCTTTCGTCCCTTCTTGCCAATTGCCGCCCGGGAGACAAAACTGCAAATGCCTTTCAACAACGAACGAGGCACTGTAAACATGTCTGTCCGCGTCAGCGACATCACAGTCCGTAAAGAGCATCTGCGCATCCTCGCCCTGAACGACATCAACAACGAGCTGGATGAAAAGGAAATAGATTCCTGGATTAGGCTTACCCGCGTACTGACGCACGAAATAATGAATGCCGTCACTCCCATAACCTCCCTGAGCGATACACTGCTGGGACTGACCGAAGCGCAAGTTTCCAAAGAAGAAATCAGAAACGGCCTGCAGACTATCAGCAGTACAGGCAAGGGCCTGCTCTCTTTTGTGGAATCATACCGGAAATTCACCCGTATTCCCACCCCCGAACCATCCTTGTTCTACGTAAAAAGCTTTATCGAGCGGATGGTCGAACTCGCCCGTCACCAGTACCCCGATGTCCGGGTCACCTTTCATACGGACATCGCGCCAAGCGACCTTATTCTATATGCCGATGAAACCTGGTATCACAAGTGGTCATCAACCTACTGAAAAATGCCATACAAGCCATCGAATCGGATAAAAATACAGATAAAGAAGGACATATCAACATACGTGCCTACTGCAACGAAGCGGAAGCCATACTGATAGAAATTTCCAACAACGGACCTGCCATTCCCAATGACATTGCCGAACACATATTTATCCCCTTCTTTACGACCAAAGAGGGCGGAAGCGGTATTGGATTGAGTATTTCCCGGCAAATAATGAGGCTTTCCGGCGGAAATTTATCCTTATTGCCTGGTAAAGAAACCACCTTTATTTTAAAATTCAATTGAACTATTTTAGATTTGTATTTGTTAAACACATTGCATATCTTTGTACTATTAGACATAAGAAACATCACATTTCAAACTATATAGCATAGAATTTATGATATTTACAGCAGGAAACATACTACTTATAGGTTCCATATTACTTTTCGTCAGCATCATTGTCGGCAAGACCGGCTACCGTTTCGGAGTACCTGCGTTATTGCTTTTCCTTGTCGTCGGTATGCTGTTCGGCAGTGACGGATTGGGATTGCAGTTCCACAACGCCAAGGAAGCACAGTTCATCGGCATGGTTGCACTCAGCATCATTCTGTTCTCCGGTGGCATGGACACCAAGTTTACGGAGATAAAGCCCATATTGACTCCCGGCATTGTTTTGTCAACTGCAGGAGTGCTGCTCACGGCCCTCTTTACCGGATTATTTATCTGGTGGCTGTCCGGCATGAGCTGGACCAACATCCACCTGCCGTTGATAACCTCCCTTTTGCTTGCATCCACCATGTCATCTACCGACTCAGCCTCTGTATTCGCCATTCTGCGTTCACAAAAAATGAACCTGAAGCATAATCTGCGCCCCATGCTGGAACTGGAAAGCGGCAGTAACGACCCGATGGCATATATGCTGACAATCGTGCTGATTCAATTCATCCAGTCCTCCGGAATGGGAGTTCCCCAGATATTGGCTCTTTTGCCATACAGTTCATTGTCGGTGCCGCAACCGGTTATTTCCTCGGAAAGCTGGCCATCCTTATGCTGAACCGGCTGAATATAGACAACCAGGCACTCTATCCTATCCTGTTGCTGTCCTTTGTATTCTTCACCTTCTCCATCACCGACCTGCTGAAAGGCAACGGTTACCTGGCCGTGTATATCGCCGGAATGATGGTAGGCAATAACAAAATCATGCACCGGAAAGAGATTTATACTTTTATGGACGGACTGACCTGGCTTTTCCAAATCATCATGTTCCTCTGCCTCGGTCTGCTTGTCAACCCCCATGAGATGCTGGAAGTTGCAGTCGTGGCATTGCTCATCGGCGTATTCATGATTGTCGTGGGACGTCCTCTCAGCGTTTTTCTTTGCCTGCTGCCTTTTGGCAAGAGAATCACCCTCAAGTCACGGCTATTCGTATCGTGGGTAGGATTACGTGGCGCAGTACCCATTATCTTTGCCACCTATCCCGTGGTGGCTGACGTGCCCGGTGCCCATGTCATCTTCAACATCGTATTTTCATAACCATCGTCTCACTGGTCATCCAGGGTACCACAGTCTCCTGGGTAGCCCGGCTGCTGGGCCTCTCCACCCCGCTGGAAAAGACCGGAAATGATTTCGGAGTTGAACTGCCCGAAGAGATTGACTCCAACCTGCACGACATGACCATTACACAAGAAATGCTGGAGCAGGCAGACACCCTGAAAGACATGAACCTGCCCAAAGGCACACTGGTGATGATTGTAAAACGTGGCGATGAGTACCTCATTCCGAACGGAACATTAAAACTTCATGCCGGTGACAAGCTGCTTCTTATTTCGGAAAATAGCAAGGAATAAGAATTACAGATAAGTTTCTATCCGTTTCAGGGCAAGAAAAAAGTGGAAACTATTTGCTTTGCATCACTATAAGACCTATCTTTGCGCAGTTTTAACTAAAGTGTGCAACAGCTGAATGGAACAAGAACAAGGGTTCATCGATTATATAGAACAAAGCATTATTAAAAACTGGGATCGCAACGCCCTGACAGACTACAAAGGAATTACACTGCAATACAAAGATGTAGCACGGAAAATAGCCAAATTCCATATCGTATTGGAAAGCGCCGGCATCAGGCCCGGTGACAAGATTGCCGTTTGCGGACGTAACAGTGCACATTGGCAGTCGCTTTTCTGGCGACAGTTACCTATGGAGCTGTCATCGTTCCCATTCTGCATGAGTTCAAGGCCGACAATATCCACAACATCGTCAACCATTCCGAAGCCAAGCTGCTGTTTGTCGCGACCGGGCATGGGAAAACCTCAATGAAGAGGCAATGCCCCTGCTGATGGGTATCGTACTGCTGACGGACTTCACTCCGGTAGTTTGCCGCAACGAGCAGCTGATGGAGGCTTTCGAACATCGCAACGTCCTCTATGGCACACGTTTCCCCAAGAATTTCCGTCCCGAGCATATCAGCTACCGCAAGGAGGAATCACCCGAAGAACTGGCTGTCATAAACTATACTTCGGGCACCACGGGATATTCCAAAGGGGTCATGCTCCCCTATCGCAGCCTTTGGTCCAATGTTGCATATTGCCATGAGATGCTCCCCGTACGTCCGGGCGACCATATTGTATCCATGCTGCCTCTGGGACATGTATTTGGTATGGTGTACGATTTTCTATACGGTTTTTCCGCAGGCGCCCATCTGTATTTCCTTACCCGTATGCCGTCTCCCAAGATTATTGCACAGTCATTCTCCGAAATCAGGCCACGGGTCATTTCGTGTGTACCGCTTATCGTAGAAAAGATTATCAAGAAGGATATCCTGCCCCGGATAGACAATAAAATAGGCAAGCTGCTATTGCGGATGCCATTGTCAACGATAAAATCAAGGCTGACATGCGCAAAAAGGCAATGGAAGTATTCGGCAGTAATTTCGATGAAATAATCATCGGAGGAGCACCGTTCAATGCCGAAGTGGAACGCTTCCTGAAGCAGATAGCTTCCCCTATACCATTGCATACGGAATGACGGAATGCGGCCCCATCATTTGTTCCAGCCGCTGGGAAACATTGAAACTGGCCTCTTGTGGCAAGGCAACCACCCGCATGGAAGTAAAGATAGACTCTCCCGACCCTCAGAACGTGGCAGGAGAAATAATCTGTAAAGGTGCCAATCTGATGCTGGGCTATTACAAAAATGCCGAAGCGACTTCCCAAATCATCGATGTAAACGGCTGGCTGCACACCGGCGACCTTGCAACGATGGATACCGAAGGATATGTCACTGTCCGCGGACGCAGCAAAAACATGTTGCTCACAGCCAGTGGTCAGAACATCTATCCCGAAGAGATTGAAAGCAAACTGAACAACATGCCCTATGTGTCCGAATCACTGATCGTATTGCAGAAAGACAAGCTCGTGGCTCTTATCTATCCGGATTTTGACGATGCATTCGCCCATGGTATGGAACAATCGGACATCGAAAAGGTTATGGAGGACAATCGGAATGAATTGAATCTGCAATTACCGGCCTACTGCCAGATAACAAAAGTCAAGATACACTTCGAGGAGTTCGAGAAAACGGCAAAGAAGAGCATTAAAAGATTTATGTATCAGGAAGTAAAAGGGTAAGGGGAATGTGTCAAAAGCACATGAAGACTTTTATAATGTTATAATATTAGGCGCGGATGACGCAGATTTCACGGATTTAGTTTATTGAATCCGCATTATTCCGCGTAATCCGCGCCTAATATTATAACATTATAAAAGTCTTCATGTGCTTTTGACACATTCGCATCCTTTTTGTTAACAAATAGAAGCAAAGGAATAAACGGCTAATAAGTGTTATAAAACATACTTTTTTAGTTGGATAATTTGCAGATTTATCAAAAGTACGTATTTTTGCAATGTGTTTTTCATAGTATTAGATTTAAGGTTAACAAAGGTTGGAGTACAGCGGTACTCCTTTTTTTATGCCCGTAAATCAGATATTCCGGAAAGCCTCTTCAGTCCCTTCAATACAGATTTATCTTTCACCTCCATGATGCTGATGGCATAGCCACCACCGGAGGCAGCTTTCAGTTTCAAGACCGTTTTGGGAGAAACGATACCTTTACGGATAACATAAGCTTGCGGATTTGTTTTATAATCGGCATCTTTTGCATCGGCATAGACGGTTGCAATATACTGCTTGTCTGCATCCAGGAAGTCCAGTTTCAGAGTTGAAGCATGTCCGTGCTCACTGCTGGTGCAACCGATAAACCAGTCATTCGTACCTTTTGCCTTACGGGCAACAGTGATGTAACGTCCCGGCTCAGCTTCCAGATAGCGGCTGTCGTCCCAATCCACAGCCACATCCTTGATGAACTGGAAAGCGTCCATGAAACGCTCATAATTCTCAGGAAGGTCGGCAGCCATTTGTAGAGGGCTGTACATAGTGACATAAAGTGCCAGCTGACGCGTCAAGGTAGTATTGGCATGCGTATGGCTGTTCGGATTCAACTTATTGATGTCCATTTCAAAGATACCGGGCGTATAGTCCATCGGACCACCCTGCAAACGGGTAAACGGAAGTACCGTTGTGTGGAAGGGCTTGTTACCAGCAAAAGCCTCGTACTCCGTGCCTCGGGCAGATTCATTGCCTATCAGATTGGGATAGGTACGGCATAAACCAGTCGGACGTACCGCTTCATGGGCATTGACCATTATCTTGTGTTTGGCAGCTTCGGTCACGGCGTATAGGTAATGGTTGTTCATCCATTGTCCATAGTGATGCTCGCCACGGGGAATCATATTGCCTACATAGCCACTCTTTACCGAATTATATCCATATTTATTCATCAGACGGTAGGCAGCTTCCATGTGCCGCTCATAGTTACGGACGGAAGCCGATGTTTCATGGTGCATCATCAGACGGACGCCCTTGGAATGGGCATATTCATTCAGATACTTGATGTCAAAATCGGGATAAGGAGTCACGAAATCGAAAACATAATCCTTGGAATTACCGAACCAGTCTTCCCAACCCGTATTCCAACCCTCCACCAATACCTGGTCAAAACCGTGTTCGGCAGCAAAGTCTATGTACTTCTTCACATTAGCCGTGTTGGCCGGATGAATGCCGTTCGGTTTCACCTTGGAATAGTCCGTATCATCCAGTTTCACAGAAGGGAGGTCAAAAGTATATGCCCAGGGCTTTCCCCCTGCAATCATTTCCCACCATACGCCGACATATTTCACCGGCTTAATCCAGGAGGTATCATCATACTTGCAAGGCTCATTCAGATTGAGAATCAAATTGGAGGCCAGTATCTCGCGGGCATCATCACTGACTATGACCGTACGCCAGGGAGTATGGCAGGGAGACTGCATATACTTTATTTCCTTGGGCATCCGGAGTCAGCCAGGATTCAAAAACGAGGTTCTTGTCATCCAGGTTGAGATGCATGCAAGAGTAGTCTACCAAGGCTGCCTCGTGCAGGTTAAGGTACACTCCATCAGCTGTTTTAAGCTGTATGGAAGTCTGGACACCCGTCGGCGAAAAGACAGTTTGTGATGCATTGTCACTCACAGCTCCCTGCAGCAGTCCACGGATTTCAGAGAGTTTGGACTCCGTGTAATCATATTCCTGGGTATCATAATCTCCCGGAATCCACCAGGCAGTATGGTCGCCGGTCATGGCAAACCGGGAATGCTCTTCCTTTATCACAAAATAAACCAGATTCTTCTGTTGCGGAAACTCATAACGGAATCCCACGCCGTCATCATATACCCGAAAACGGATATTCATAAAACGAGTGGTAGACGGTTGTTCAAGTTCTACCAGCAATTCGTTGTAGTGGTTGCGGATATCTTTTGTTTCCCCCCACACCGGTTGCCAGGTTTCATCGAAAGTGGAAGTAGAAGTCCTTACTACTTTGAAACCATCCATCAGGCTGGTAGCTCCTTTCAGTTCCAATCCCAACGTACTGGGATTGATGACAGGAGCCCCTTTATAATCCACCTGATAGGCTGGTCTCCCGTCTTTTGTCAGTTCAAAATCCAGCTTCACCATGCCCGAAGGGGATGAAATGCCTTCAGCATTCCCCGCCAGGGCAGAAAAAAGCAAAGCCGCGCTAAGTACAAATTTCTTCATAATAATGATATGTTTTTTGTGTTAATAGATAAACTCAATGATATGTTCCTTTCCATCATCCGGCAACCTCAGCAGGCAAGTCCCAGCTTCTTGTCAGGACACCAGGCAGTTATCGTAAACTCTGTCTCCCGATTTTCTTCCAGCTTTCCGACATTCGTTTTCTTGATTTTCTGACCGTCCAGCAAAGCTGTTCTCGGCATCTGTTCCGTATAGATGCAGAACATCAGGTTTCGTTGGCCGGGTAAGCTATATTTCTCACCGGTCCGTGTACCTACTTTCAGCGTATAGCCTGTGTCGGTAGTCTGGCAAGTAATAGGAGTGCGCATGAACTCTCCACGCAAATATCCTAAATCAGTTCCTGCATCTTCATAAAGCGAGAAGGTAGTTTCACTGCCCGCTGCAGCAGGAAATATCTCAAACGTAACCGGATAGACCGGTTTCTCATCCGTATAGTTCATGACCGGCATTTGAGGTATGATACTTCCCTGCTTTACAAACATAGGAATAGTATTGAGGGGAGCATCCACCGTCATCCATTGCTCACCGCTATATGCTGTGTGTTTGTTGTTGTAGTCAATCCAAGTTCCTTCAGGAAGATACACATTCTTGTTTCGCGCTCCTTTCTTTACCACCGGAGCAACCAGCAGTTCGCTGCCAAACATGAACTGGGCATCCGTAGAGAACGTTTCCATATCTGCCGGATATTCCAGAAACATCGGTCGCATGAGAGGCAACCCCGTTTCGTGTGCTTCGCGGGCATACGTATAGATATAAGGCAAAAGGCGATACTTCAATTCGATGGCTGCCTTGGCATTCTTCTCGGCCTCTTCGCCGAACAGCCACGCTCCACAGCCACGTTGCCCTCATGATGAATGCGGCTCAGGGGATTGAAAGCGCCCATCTGTATCCACCGCGTATAAAGTTCAGCCATCGCAGGATAATCCTCTATATCTCCGCAATAACCGGTAATGTCACAAGTAGTAAAAGGAATAATTCCCAAACCGGCAGACAACAGTACCGGAATCTGATTGGCCATCTGTCCCCAGCCTGCGTCACGTCATCACCGTTTCCACAGTCACCGGTCCAGCCGAAAGTATAGCGTTGCAAGCCCGCAAAAGCGGCACGTGTCATCTGAAATACGCGACGGTTAGGATTCCGTTTTTCAAACTGCTCCTTCACCACCTTATCCCACGTAAGACCATAAACATTGTGAATCTCATCATGCATGCCCAAATGGTGTTTCATCACCAGGCGTTCCGTCTGCTCCTCATTGCTCCAGGCAGGTTCACCCATATCAGTCCAGAAACCGGCAATGCCATCATCAATGGGCTTCTGCTGATAAGCTCCCCACCAGTCTGCCACAGCAGGAAGGGTGAAGTCCACTACTCCACAATTACCACCCCAGGGCCAGGGCATGTCATAACTCCTGCCGTTGGTGGAGTCCTTTACCAGATACCCTAACCTATCGGCTTCCTCCCATTGCCGCTTATTGGCTTGTGAAATGACCGGATCTTGCGAAACCACCACCTTGAAGCCCATATCCTTGAGGTCTGCAAGCATCTTTTTCGGATTCTCGTAGTTCCCTTTCCGCCACTCAAAATCCTGCAAATACTGTGTCCAGCCTATGTCCTGGTAAATAACATCACAAGGAATTCCGCGCTTACGATAGCCTTCAGCTATTTCATAAGACAATTTCTCGCTCGTCAGCAGTCCCCGGCATTGTGCAAAGCCCAATGCCCATTTAGGAGGCATTATGGGTTTTCCCGTCAGGTCGACATATTGTTTCATGATTTCCTTATAATCCTTCCCGAAGATGAAATAATAAATCATCTCTCCCCCAGGAGCCTCGAAACTGTAGTAATCGCGGCTTTCCGTACCAAACTTAAATTCGGTCTTATACGTATTGTCCAGGAAAATACCATAACGATAACTGCTCATAAAGAACGGAATACTCTTGTAGAGCGGGTCCTCAACGGTACTATAACAAGGCTTGTCACTGTTCCACATCTTGTAGGCTTCGCCGCGACGGTCCAGCTTGCCGGTCTTTTCTCCCAAGCCGAAGAAGTGTTCGTCACGACGGAGGTCTTGTATTCCAGTTTGCGCTGCCCGTTACTGATATGCCCCTTATCGGCATAATCACTGAACAGCAGTTTCTGATACTTGTCGAATATCTGTAAGTTAAACGGAGACTTGTTTACCCGGATACGGAGTTTAGGGGTAAAAATCTCGTAGCAGGCATTCTGTTCGTCCACATGGACGGTACCGACATCCTCCAGGTCCTCATTGACGACGGCAAAGGAAGGATTATTCCGCTGGAAACTACCGTCGGGAGAAAACCATATACGTACCGTAGACTGACTACACAGACGTAATTGTATGGCAGAACTGTCATTTAAATAGAAGGTCACACTCCGGTCGTCACTGGTATAGGAAGTGCAGTCTCCGGTGCGGTTCTGTGCATTCGCATATACTGAAAATGCACAGACGGCAAAAAATAAAAATATATATTTCTTCATTACCATAATCTGTTTGTTCCTTTATTGGATATTCTTATTCCATCACAAGCATGCTCCAGTACTTCAGCAAGGGCAAGGTAAAGGTAACCGTGCCGTCCTTCTGTTCGAATGACAGTTCCTGCGAAGCACCGGCATGGAAATCGGGCGATGCAACCCATATCTTGTTCACTTTACCGGAAACATTCATCTTCAACGGCACGTCGGACACCAGACGCGGTTCGGGCATTGTTCCGTTCAAATCCCTCCAGCTTAAGTTATCCGCATTGAGGAAGTTGAGCAGATGAATGACTTGCCTGCCATTTACATTCTTGGCATATACAGTGATGGCAGACTTCTGCGGCGGCCATGCATTCAGAGAAAGATTCCGCGCAGCTCCGTACAGTTCAGAGAAACGGAAATCTCCGCCTCCGTATCTTTATCACGAAGCAGGTTCTGATAAGCCGTCATAAAGTCATAATAACGAATCATGGCTGTTTTCAGTACATCGTTCATCTGCAAAGCCGTGCTTGGAAAGTACTCGCGGCATAGCATGTGGTCACCCAATTCCAAATGAGAGCCTCCCAAAGCAAATATCACAGCATCCGTCAGCAGCACACCCGGTGTATTGAACTCACCGGTACTGCTACCTGCCTTGTCATAGTTCATATATGCGGCAAACACCGTTTTCAAGGCATGGTTGCCATACTGGTCGTTCGCTTTGATAATGGTGTGCAGATCCTTGAAGCCTGCCTCATCGCCCCATACTTCATTATAAAGGAAATCCACTTTACCCGTACCAGCTATCTGGGAAGCTCCATAGCTGGAGACGGCATTCATCACCAAACGCTTGTCCGGATGCTTCTGTTTCATGGCTTCGATGAACGAGGCATATCCCTTAGGCAGATTTACCTTATTGCATCATAGTCATAGCGGTCACCCCGGTTTCCCAGTTGGTCTATCTGATAACCGTCAAAGTCCAGATTGGCATAAACATCATCGTTTCTCTGGGCAATATATGCCTGCCATTCCGTATTGGCGGGATTGAGCAGGAAGATATTACTTTTCCAACTGGAGGGCAAGTCATGCGAATCCTTATCCATGCGTCCCGTGTTCTTGAATATGTACCATTCTTCCTTTACCCCGTCGGAAACGGCATCGTCCAAAGCTCCGAAACATAGATTGTAGAACATGGACTTCATGCCCAGGCTGTGTTGTGTAGAGATATACTTCTTCACTACCTCGGTATAGACCTCCCGGTTGGCAATGTCCTTATAGACCTCGTCCAGATGCTCACGCGTACCGCCCAACGGCCAATGATGCTTGTTGTGCCAATCCTGAAACTGTACCCCGTTAATGTGGCAACGGTTCAGGAAAGCCATCTCCTTCTCTATCACTCCATCCATCTTTTTCGAAGCATCAAAAGTGGCAACGAAACCATAACGTGGAAAACGTGTCCAGTCACTGGATACATCTACGGCAATAGTACCAAGAATAACCTCTGTTCCATTCTCTTTCGTACGGTACACATCCACCAGATAACCGGTATAATCGGTTGCCGGAGCAGTCCAAGTCCAAGTAGTACCGACAGCAGCCTGCTCCGATACAACCTTGTCCATTGTCCGGTAGCGGATTTTAGCTCCGGCAGGAAGGGCGTCAGCTGTAAAAGAAACACTCTCGCCCGGCCGGTAACATGCCTTGTCGGTAGTGAGGTTGACCGTCAAGTCCGAGGTGACTGGGGTTACTTCCGTAACCCCTCCACTCTCTCCGCCTCCACCGGTACCGCTACCGGTATCATCACTCTCCTTGCTGCATGCAACCAGCAGCAAGGCTACCATTGTTGTATAAACTATCTTCTTCATCTATTGTAGATACCTATTGTTTCACGATTGAAATTGTCTCTTCCAGCTGATTCAAAGTAATCAGATAGGAACCTGCTGTCGTAATCTTCCACTTCTGGTCGATGCCGCCTACCATCACGTCCAGATATTGCGCTTTGAACGCTTCGTCTGATTTATCAAGGAAAAGCATCGGTTCTGTTTCTCCTGCAGGCTGTTTGTCTGCTACAGCCGGCATGAACCAGGCTCCATTCCAATCTTCCTGCTTATCACAAGTAAATTTCAACTCACCGGCATTCAGCGTACCTTTCCAAGTAAACACATACGGATTATCCGTTGTCTGCATCGGCGTAGCATCACCAATCGTCCAACCGGCCGGAGTAGCATCACCTACCATATAAATCATCTCATACGGAGTAAATTCGCTCATCATCATGCGTTCCTTACCACTACGGATATCCATGCAAATCTTGTAGGCCTTGCCGCATTCCCCGTCTTTCAGCACCCATTTATT
>ENA-OQCP01000018-OQCP01000018.1-human-gut-metagenome-genome-assembly--contig:-NODE-18-length-58791-cov-2.714714_pt1 | contig 58791 bp, 67 predicted proteins | sample MGYA00242760_ERZ504583 | MGnify/ENA primary metagenome ERZ504583 (study PRJEB26092, sample SAMD00036308) | human gut metagenome | host: Homo sapiens | study: EMG produced TPA metagenomics assembly of...
AAAAATTATTGAAAATATGCCGTACCTCTACATCTATACGGGTAACGGTGACGAGCTTGAAGAGATGATTTTTGAAAGCACCGAAATGCTCTACGAACTTTTGGAAGAAAGTTTCTATCCGTATGACAGAATGAACGAGGTCATTCTTTTTGAAAACGCACACAATGAAAAATCGTGGCGAGAAATTTTCCCCGATTTTCTCCACACATTTTTGAGCAGACTTTGATAATATGAACAGCAAAATTGATATAAAAATATGCACCGTGGATATGCTGTCGGACCTGCAATATTTTTGCAGAACAACTTTTCCCGATTAAAAGAAGAAATGAAAGGTAAAATCAAAATGATTAAATGTAAAATTGATGTTGGTGAAGAGGAAAATAAAGTAATAAAAGAAATTGCATTAGATTGTCTGGGAAATAAAAAGAAAAGATTAATTATTAGAATATCTCTTTTACTTATCGCAGTAATTACGGTACTTCAAACGATTTTTGACCCCCCAATGAATGGTGGTTCAATTGATTTCATGACATTTATTTTTGTAGCTCTGGATATTTTGTTAGCAATCTTTGCAAGAAAAATACATGAATTGATTTTCTATATAAGGTCAAGCAAAGCGGATCCTTCTGAAAAACAGGGGGTTAGAGAATATATGTTTTTTGAAGATGGTATTCAGATAATTTCACCGTGGGTAAAAGGAATGAACCAATGGAATATGTTTTATCTTTGGGGCAATTATAAAAATTATATCTACATTCTCCATCGCTCAAACCATTTATTGTTGGTTGATCTCAGGAAGCTTTCTGTGAACGAAATAAATGATTTGACAAATCTTCTGAACAGACACCTCAGCTTTTGTCCCAACTGACCTTATTTTGGCAAAACAAAAAGGACAGCCTTTAAAGACTGTCCCAAAAAATGTGATTTGGTTTAAATCGAAATTATGCGATGATTTCGCCGTCAACCGTACCGCCGAGAGCGGCTGCATTTGATTCGTCTGTGTCGATGTGCATTGCAGGAGCGTAGTTTGCGTTTACTCTGATTACAACATCACCGAATGTTGTTGCTCTGCCTGTATTTTCGCCAACCTTAACCGAAACGAGCTGTTTGTCTTTAAGACCAAACTCCTCGGCAGTTTTCGGATCAAGGTGAATGTGTCTTTTAGCGGCAATTACACCGCATTCGATTTCAACTTCGCCCTCGGGACCGACAAGCTTGCAACCGGGTGTGCCTGCAATATCGCCTGATTCTCTGACAGGAGCGGCAATGCCGAGCTTACGAGCGTCTGTAAGAGAGATTTCAACCTGATCTGCACTTCTTTCGGGACCGAGAATTGACATTTTCATTTCACTTTTCGGACCTACAACAGTTACCTTTTCAACACAGGCAAACTGTCCTGGCTGTGAAAGATTTTTTTTGTTTGTAAGAGTTGCGCCCTTGCCAAAGAGAGCCTCAAGAGTTTCTTTGGTAACATGAACATGATGCGCTGATGTTTCAACCATTACTTTCATTTTGTGTACCACCATTCAATTAGAATTCGCCGTACGGCTTCGTGTTTATTTTACTACTTTATTCTTGGAATTTCAACATTTTTAATAAATTTAAATCTTTATTTTGGGAGAGAAAATTATGTATAATACCTGGGAAGAATTAAAATCGGCTTGTGAAAACTGTCACAGGTGTGAACTCTGCGAAACTCGCACAAATGTTGTTGTGGGTGTCGGCAACGAAAATGCAGAGGTTATGTTCATCGGTGAAGGTCCTGGCGAAAACGAGGATCTTCAAGGCGAACCGTTTGTCGGCAGAGCAGGCAAACTGCTTGACAAAATGCTTGCGGCTGTTGACCTTGACAGAAACAAGAATATTTACATTGCCAATATGGTAAAGTGCCGTCCGCCGAAGAACCGTGATCCAAAGCCCGAAGAACAGGAAATGTGCATTGAGTGGCTCAGAACACAGGTGAGAATGATCAAGCCGAAAATTATTGTCTGTCTCGGCAGAATTGCGGCGGCAAGGCTTATTAAATCGGATATCAAAATTACAAAGGAACACGGTCAGTGGATTGAGAAAAACGGTGTGCTTATGATGGCAATGCTTCATCCTGCGGCAATTTTGCGTGATCCACGCAGAAAGCCCGACGCTTTTGACGATTTCTTAAAGCTCCGTGATAAAATCAACGAGGTCTGTAATCATACATATGAATAATTTTTTGCGGCGGAGGTTCGGTGTGACCTCTGCTGTTTTTATATGTATAATTTCAAAATATTGTACATACAGATGACGAATACGGTAAGATTTCTGTTGATATTGCGGTATTAATTTGGTATAATTAGTATGCAAAGCACAGTGATTTTTTCTGTAAGAAACATATGAAAAGGGTGATTTTATGAGCCTTGTAGAATTTAATAATGTTTACAAAAGATACAAAACGGGTGAGATTGTCATCAATGCGGTTGACGGCATTTCGTTCAAGGTTGAGGAGGGCGAGTTTGCAATTGTAGTCGGTGCGTCCGGTGCAGGCAAAACGACCGTTCTGAATATTCTCGGCGGAATGGACAGCTGTTCCGAGGGCGAAATCATTGTCGGCGGAAAGGATATAAGCAAATTTAAGGACAAACAGCTTATTGAGTACAGACGGCACGACATAGGCTTTGTGTTCCAGTTTTACAACCTTGTTCATAACCTAACGGCAAAGGAAAATGTTGAGCTTGCCGCTCAGATTTGCAGTAATCCTCTTGACAGCGAAACTGCTCTTGACAGCGTGGGCTTGCTTGAAAGGGCAAACAACTTCCCCGCACAGCTTTCGGGCGGTGAACAGCAGAGAGTTTCAATCGCAAGAGCACTTGCCAAAAGACCGAAGCTTTTGCTTTGTGACGAACCGACAGGTGCGCTTGACTACAACACGGGCAGACAGATTCTGAAATTGTTGCAGGAAACCTGCCGTAAAGACAAAATGACCGTTGTTCTCATCACTCACAACGGAGCAATAACGCCGATGGCGGATCACATTATAAGAATGAAAAGCGGAAAAATTGTTGAAGATATTTACAATGAAAATCCGAAAAATGTTGAGGAAATTGAGTGGTAAAAAAATGAAAAGGAGGTGTCACAATGACTAAATCCTTGATAAAAAACACATTCAGAGAAATTAAAAATACAAAAGCAAGATTCATCTCAATTATGGCGATTATCGCCCTCGGAGTGGGATTTTTTGCCGGAATAAAGGCAACGGTTCCGTCAATGTACAATCTTGCAAGAACCTACACGGACGAGCAGGAGCTTATGGATTACCGACTTGTGTCAACGGTCGGATTTGATGAGGACGACATTAAGGCGGTAAAAAATACGGACGGAGTAACCTCTGTTATGCCGTCATATTTCTGCGATGTTCAGACCGATGCCGACAGCGGCGGCAGGACTATGAGAGTCATTGCGCTTCCCGAAAAATACGGTGATAATTCCGTTCAGAACAAGCTTGTTTTGACGGAAGGCAGACTTCCCGAAAAGTCGGGTGAAATTGCAGCCGATTCAAGCTCGTTCACGGCAGAGGGTTATAAAATCGGTGACAAAATCAGATTTGCAAAACAGACGGGCGATACAGATACTTCAACCGAACTTAAAACCCTTGAATACACGGTGGTCGGTCTTGTGCAGTCACCTCTTTACATAGCATATCAGCGAGGAACTACGACGGTCGGCAACGGAAAAATCTCGGATTATTTCTACATTTGCCCCGAAGATTTCGCCTTTGAACGCTACACGGAGCTTTATGTAAAAACCGATATTTCGGATAAATTCTTGGCATACACGGACGATTATGATAATGCCATAGAGGACAAAGCTGCCGATTTTGAAAAGGTGGGAGAGAACAGGAGCAACAGCTTTACGGTTGAGGTTATCGACAAGGCTAAGAACGACCTTGCAGATGCAAAACAGGAGTATTCGGATAATAAAGAAAAAACCGAAAAGAAGCTTGCCGATGCAAAGACGGCGATTGAGGACGGCAAAAAAGAGCTGAAAACCAAGACCGATGACGCACAGAAAAAACTTGATTCGGCGAAACGGCAGATTGAGGACGGCAGGACACAGCTTGAAAATTCACGCAATGAATACAACACAAAAATTGCCGATGCACAGGCTCAGATTGCCGAAAAGGAAAGTCAGCTTAATTCTGCCGAAAAGCAATATAATTCTTCAAAAGCAGAATTTGATAAAGAAATTTCAAAATCACAGGCTGAAATAGAAAATGCGGAATATCAGCTGCAGTCGGCAAAGGATACATTTCAAACCGAACAAGAACCACAGCTTTTGGCAGGAATAAGTCAGGCGGAGGACGCCGTTTCGGCTTTGCAGTATCAAATCAGTCAGACGACCGATGAAGAAACGCTTGCTGTTTTGAACGCACAGCTTGAACAGGCTCAGCAGACGCTTGACGAACTCAACGCAACATACGATTCCGCAAAGGCACAGCTTGAAGAAAGCGAAAGTCGGCTTTCCGAAAGCAAGGCTCTTTTTGAACAGAAAAAGAGTGAGGGACAGGCTCAGCTTGACTACGCATATTCACAGATTTCAAGCGGAAGAACACAGCTTGATGCCGCAAAAGCAGAACTTGCACAACAGTCGGCAGACGGTCAGGCACAGCTTGATTCGGCAGAAAGCAAGCTGAATGACGCTCAGAGCGAGTACGACAGCGGTGTTGCAAAGCTTGCCGAAGAAAAGAAAAACGGCGAGAAAAAACTCTCCGATGCACAGACAGAATATGATGACGGTGTTAAAAAAGCCGATGAAGAATTCAAAAAGGCAGAGGATAAAATCAAAGATGCAGAGGAAGAAATTAATTCTCTTACAGAACCAAAGTGGTATGTTTTTGACAGAAGTGACAACCCGGGTTACTCAACATTTTCGTCAAATGCTGACAGACTTGGGGCTGTTGCAACGGTATTTCCCGTATTCTTCCTGCTCGTAGCGGTGCTTGTCTGCGTAACCACAATGACAAGACTAATTGAGGAAAAGCGTACCGAAATCGGAACGCTGAAAGCGCTCGGCTACAGCAACACAAGCATTGTAATGAAGTTTGTAATCTACTCGTTGCTTGCGGCTGTTATCGGAAGTGTAATCGGTATTTTAATCGGCATTTTCACCTTGCCGTTTGTAATTTATGATGCTTACAAAATTATGTACTACATCGGCGATATAACGCTGATACCCGACTATACAAGCATAATTTTCGGAGTTGTTGCCGGAGTTGTCTGCACGGTTGTCGTGTCGGTTGTAGTGTGTGCAAAATCTCTGCACGAAAAGCCTGCGGCTGTTATGCGGCCGAAAGCACCAAAGGCGGGCAAGAGAATTTTGCTTGAACGCATAAAACCGTTGTGGTCACATATGAGCTTTAATTCAAAGCTGACCGCAAGAAATCTGTTCAGATACAAGGTAAGACTTTGTATGACTGTTATCGGTGTGGCAGGCTGTACGGCTCTGATTGTTGCCGCATTCGGTTTGCTCAACAGCTTTGAACCGATGACACACGATCAGTTTGAAACAATCTATAAATACGATGCCGTTGTTGTTCCGAAAGACAGCGGAAGTGCCGACAATCTTTCGTTTTTGACAGATACACTTGATAAAAACAGCAATGTCAAACACTCAATGCTTGTTTCACAGCAGGAATGTACGGTAACACACGGCAGTAAGGTTAAGGACAGCGACACAAATCTTGTTGTACCGCAGAATCCCGAAAAGTTTGACGAAATTGTTTCTCTGCATACAAGAAAAGGCAAAGAAGAACTCAAGCTTTCGGACAGCGGAGTAATGCTCAGTGAAAAAATGTGCAGTGAGCTTGGAATAAAAACGGGCGACAAAATCACACTGAATGTTGACGGCAAAAAGGCAGAGGTCAAGGTCAGCGGAATTTTTGAACAGTACCTTTACAATTTTGTCTACATGACGCCCGATGCCTATAAGAGCTTGTTCGGTAAGGACTGTACCTATAATATGGCTGATGTCGCACTCAAAGATGCCTCGGATTCCGCCTGTGACGAGTTTGGCTCACAGGTTTTATCCGATGATAAAATTGCGGCGGTAAGCTATATTGCTTCAAGCTTAAACGAATTCCGAAATATGCTAAACTCGCTTGATATGGTTGTTACGGTTATGATAATCTGCGCAGCGGCACTTGCCTTTGTTGTACTCTACAACCTGACAAATATCAACATTGCCGAGCGTGTCCGTGAAATTGCAACCTTTAAGGTTCTCGGATTTTACAACCGTGAAACTTCATCGTTCATTTACAAAGAGAACATAATTTTGACTATTCTCGGAATTACCGCAGGTCTGTTTCTCGGAAACCTTTTGACAGGCTTTATCATTCAGACGGTTGAAGTTGACAACGTTATGTTTGGAAGAGATATCTATTTCACTTCATACCTCTATGCGGCAGGGCTGACATTCCTGTTTTCAATTCTTGTAAATGCGGTTATGAGCTTTAAGATTAAAGCCGTTAATATGGTTGAAAGTCTTAAAAGCGTTGAATAACGGAATATTTTGCCGTATGCTCAAAAAATCTTTTGTAAAATATTGATTGAATACAGCAATTGTGTTATAATACAGAAGAATAGGCTAAATAAATAGGCTGACAGGCAAAATATCTGTGAAAGGATAGTTACAGTAATGATAAAAGCTAATGAATACCGCACAGTCACCTGCGGTGAGTTAAGAGAAGAAAATATCGGACAGCAGGTCAGAGTTGCGGGCTGGGTTGAAAATAATCCGTGACCACGGCGGTGTAATGTTCCTCGATATCCGTGATCAGTACGGTGTGCTTCAGGTTGTTGTTCACAACGATGAACTCCTTAAAGATATCAACAAGGAATGTACAGTAACTCTCAGCGGTACTGTTGTTAAGCGTGACGAAGAAACAATCAACAAGAAGATTGCAACAGGTTTCGTTGAAGTTCACACGGAGGACATCAAGGTTCTCGGTAAGTGTAAGAATGTTCTTCCGTTTGAGGTTGCAACCTCTACAAATACCAATGAAGAAGTAAGACTTAAATATCGTTTTCTTGACCTCCGTAACCCGAAGGTTCACAATAATATTATGATTCGTTCGCAGATTATCACATTTCTGCGCAACAAGATGAACGAAATGGGCTTTATGGAGATTCAGACTCCTATCCTTTCAACTTCATCTCCGGAGGGCGCTCGTGACTACCTTATCCCGAGCAGAAAGCACAAGCAGATCTATGCTCTCCCACAGGCTCCTCAGATTTTTAAACAGCTCCTTATGGTGTCAGGCTTTGACAGGTATTTCCAGATTGCACCTTGCTTCCGTGATGAGGACGCCCGTGCAGACCGTTCACCGGGTGAGTTCTATCAGCTTGATTTTGAAATGGCTTTTGCAACACAGGAAGATGTATTTGCTGTTGCTGAAGAGGTTCTTTACGAAACATTCAAGAAGTTTTCAAATAAAGAGGTTTCAAAGCCTCCGTTTGCCCGTATTCCGTATGCCGAGAGTATGCTCAAGTACGGTACAGACAAGCCTGACCTCCGCAATCCGCTCGTAATTGTTGAAATCAGCGATATGTTTGAGGAAACAGACTTTGCTCCGTTCCGCAAAAAGACAGTTCGTTCAATCAATGTTCCGAACGCCGCAGGTCAGTCAAAAAAATGGTTCAAGAAGATGGAGGAGTTCGCTCTTTCAATCGGCATGAAGGGCCTTGGCTATGTTAAGGTTAGAGATGACCTCACATTTGACGGTCCGATTGACAAGTTCCTTAAAGATGGCGACCGTGAAGAACTTATCAGCCGTAACGGTTCAAAAGCAGGCGATGTAATCTACTTTATCGCCGATACTGCTCAGGAAGCTCCAAAGCTTGCGGGTCAGATCAGAACAGAGGTTGCAAAGCGTCTTGACCTTATCGATACAAGCCGTTTTGAAATGTGCTTTATCGTTGACTTCCCGATGTTTGAGAGAGATGAAGAAACAAATCAAATTATCTTCACACACAATCCTTTCTCAATGCCACAGGGCGGTCTTGACAGCCTTCTTAACAAGGATCCCGAAGAGGTTCTTGCTTATCAGTACGATATCGTTTGCAACGGTGTTGAGCTTTCATCAGGCGCTGTTCGTAACCACGATATTGAAATTATGAAGAAAGCGTTCGAGCTTGCAGGCTACAGCGAGGATGACCTCAAGCTAAGTTCTCTGCACTCTACAATGCGTTCCAGTACGGTGCTCCGCCGCACGCAGGTATGGCTCCGGGTGTTGACCGTATGATTATGCTCCTTACAGAGGAAGAGAACATCAGAGAAGTTATTGCATTCCCGATGAACTCTAATGCTCAGGATCTTCTCCTCGGTTCACCGGGTGAGGTAACAGAACAGCAGCTCCGTGAGGTTCATATTAAATTAAGATAAAAACTGCATTTGCAGTCATATATTCAAACTCAAAGGGCGAGTTATATATTATATGACTTGCCCTATTTTCTTTAAAAAGGACGGTTTTTATGGTAACAAGAGAAGATGTTGAAAACATTGCGTTGCTTTCAAAGCTTTTTGTTCCCGAAGAGGAGCTTGACGGCCTTACAAAGTCAATGCAGGAAATCATAGATTTTGCCGACACAATCAATAACGCTCCGACAGACGGCGAGGAGTTTGACGATATTAACAATCTGTCAAATGTTTTTCGTGAGGATGAGGTTGTTGAGTCCTACGATACAAAGGAAATTCTTTCAAATGCTCCCGAGCAGGCAGAGGATCACTTCCTTGTAAGAAACAGAGAGTAAGGCGGTGTAAAAATGGGTTCTATTGAAAAAATTCATGAAATGCTTGTGTCAAAAGAGTGTTCATGTACCGAGCTTACAAAAAGCTATCTTGACGAAATCGAAAAGGCTGACGGCGAGCTTAACGCATATGTTAATGTAACAGGCGAGGAGGCTCTGAAAACTGCCGAGGCTGTCGACAGAAAAATTGCCTCCGGCGAGGAAATCGGTATGCTCGAGGGTGTTCCGATGACGCTCAAGGACAATATTTCAACAAAGGGAATTGAAACAACCTGTTGTTCAAAAATTCTCACAGGCTATAAGCCGATTTATAACGCAACCGTTTGGGAAACTCTTGCAGGCGAAAACGCAGTTATGCTCGGCAAGACGAATATGGACGAGTTCGCAATGGGCTCTTCATGCGAAACATCATACTTTGGCGGTGCAATGAATCCGTTTGATTCAAACTATGTTTCAGGCGGTTCATCAGGCGGTGTTGCAAGTGCGGTAGGCGCAAACATTGCCGCTTACGGTCTTGGCTCTGATACAGGCGGATCAATCCGTCAGCCGGCATCATTCTGCGGTATTGTAGGCCTTAAACCTACTTACGGTGCGGTTTCCCGTTACGGACTTATCGCATACGCAAGTTCACTTGACCAGATCGGTCCGATTACAAAGTCTGTTGAGGACGCTGCAATTGTCTTTGACGCAATTTCAAAGAGAGATGAAAAAGATTCAACCTCAAAGGGCTTTGTCGGTGACACTTATTCAAAACTCAACAATGACATCAAGGGCATGAAAATCGGTATTGCAAAGGAATATCTTGAGGGTGTCCGTGACGATGTAAAAGAGGCTGTCTTAAAGGCTGCTGATATCTACAAGTCAATGGGCGCAGAGATTGTTTACTTTGACCTGCCAGAACTCAAATTTGCCCTTCCTGTTTACTATATCATCGCCTGTGCCGAGGCATCTTCAAACCTCGGCAGATATGACGGTATCCGTTTCGGTTACAAAACCGAGCATTACAACGGCACTCACGATATGGTTTGCCGTACCCGTTCGGAGGGATTCGGAGAAGAGGTTAAACGCAGAATCCTCCTCGGTACCTATGTTCTTTCCGCAGGTTACTATGACGCTTATTACAAAAAGGCTCAGAATCTTCGCGGCACTATCGTTAAGGCATTCAACAACGCATTTGAAAAGTGCGATGTAATCCTTGCACCTACTGTTCCTATGACAGCATTTGAAAAGGGACACGCTGTAAGCGATCCGATTGAAACCTATCTTACGGATATCTGCACTGTACCTGTCAATATTGCAGGTCTGCCGGGTGTTTCGGTTCCGTGCGGATTCAACGCAAAGGGTATGCCGATTGGTATGCAGCTTATCGGCAAGAGCTTTGGCGAGGCTGAAATTCTTAATGCGGCATACAAATATCAGCAGGCTGCTGCTGAAAACTTTAAGGATACAAAGTGGGGTGTTAAGCTGTGAGTTACGAATTAGTTGCGGGTTTTGAAACCCATATTGAGCTTGCCACAAAGACAAAAATCTTCTGTGGCTGTACTACAAAATTCGGCGGTGCGCCAAACAGCCATTGCTGTCCCGTGTGTATCGGTCTGCCGGGAACACTTCCAAAGCTTAACCGTGAGGTAGTTCGCTATGCAATCCGTGCAGGTCTTGCAGTTCACGGTGAAATCGCAGAGATTTCAAAAATGGACAGAAAGAACTACTGCTATCCCGACCTTTCAAAGGCTTATCAGATCAGCCAGCTTTATGCTCCGCTTATTATAGGCGGTTATGTTGAACTTTCAAACGGCAGAAAAATCCGTCTGCACCACATTCACATCGAAGAGGACGCAGGAAAGCTCATTCATCAGCACGGCGACACATATGTTGACTATAACCGTGGCGGTGTTCCTCTTATCGAAATCGTTTCAGAGCCTGACATTCGTTCAATTGACGAGGCGAGAGAGTATGTTGAAAAGCTTCAGCAGGTTATGCGTTACATCGGAATTTCCGACTGTAAGATGCAGGAAGGCTCAATGCGTTGCGATGTAAACATTTCGGTTCGTCCAAAGGGCAGCGAAAAGCTTGGTACAAGAACCGAAATTAAAAATATGAACTCAATTAACAACATAGCAAAGGCTATGGAGTATGAGTTTGAAAGACAAGTTGACCTTATTGAAAACGGCGGAAGTGTTGTTCAGGAAACTCTCCGTTATGATGACGCAACCAACACAACATCTTCAATGAGAAGTAAAGAGGATGCTCACGATTACCGTTATTTTCGTGATCCCGACCTTGTTACTATCCATGTTCCGAAAGATGTTGTTGAAGAAATCAAGGCTGCAATGCCTGAGCTTCCTGCTGATAAGTGCAGAAGATATATTGATGAACTTGCAATTCCCGAAAAGGATGCACAGCTTCTTACAAAGTACCGCAAAATCAGCGAGTATTTTGACAAGGCTTGCGAGGGCGTTAAGTCACCAAAGACAGTTTCAAACTTCATTATCGGTCAGATATTCCGCAGAACGGAAACTGAGGCTGACAAGGAAATCTTTGATGTTGCGGTTACTCCCGAACAGCTTAACGAGCTTGTAAAACTTCTTGACAGCGGTAAAATCCGCAACAACCTTGCAAAGGCAACACTTGAAAAAATGCTTGACAGCGGCAAGGGTGCTCTTGAATTTATCAGCAAAAGCGATATGGGCGGTCTTGACGAAAACGCACTCAACGATTTGTGCAAGCAGGCTGTTGAGAGCAATCCAAAGGCTGTTGAGGACTATAAGAACGGCAAGGAAAAGGCAATTAAGTCGCTTGTCGGAAATGTTATGAAGAACAGCAGAGGTAAGGCAGATCCTGCTCTTGCAGAGTCAAAAATCAAGGAACTTATCGGCTGATAACTTAAACCTTCACGGGGGTGTGTCTTATGAAAGAAAAAATCAAAGTAACGGCAGTTGTAATGTTTCTCGGAGTTATATTTTCGGGAATTTTGGTTGCATACAAGCTGGTTAATACGATTATCCCGTCATTTGACGGCGGATCGGCATCGGCTTTCGATTATCTGCTAATCATGACTGTCACCGTTTCAATGGTGCTGAAGCTCGCAGTAGGTTCAATGGGACTGAGAGCCGTTTCAAAAAGGACATCACCGCCCGATATGCAAAAAATGTTGAAAACTTCGGGCAAACTTGCAGTAGTGCTTGTGATTATCGGAGTGCTTAACATCATATTTAATGTTGTCAACGGACAGGTTGTTTTTGTGATTGAAGTGTTCGACATAGCAACCGATATTCTCCTCGGTTTTGTGTATATACTTGCCTCCGCAAGCGTTCGTGCCGGCAGAGAATAAGTTCGGATTTTAGATTACCAAATAAAAATTAACGTTGGATTTACGAAAAAAGTAATCCAACCGTTTTTGTTTGGCTTTATGAATATTGCAAAGTAATTCCTTAAATGTAGCGGCGAACAGTGTTCGCCAATCGTTTTGGTTGCAAAACCAAAACGAATAAAACGCACTGACTTGTTATTTAAATGAAGAAAACTGTGCATCAAATATTGCACTCATTGCGTATAATAGTTAAAAGTTTAAAATGTAGGTTCGTGCCTTTTTAGTTGTGCCGTCAAAGTTTGTTACGGTAGTATATCCGGTAGGTACAAATCCATTTTTAATCATAACTTTTCCCGAGTTTACATTCTCAACAGCGTGGCAACCGTAAATCTTTGTTTGCTTTAAAGCGTTCTTTGCAAAATTAAGAATTACTGCGGCTATTTCAGTTGTAAAGCCTTTGTGCCAATAATCAAACATACAGTTGTAACCGATTTCGTACATCTGTTCATCATCATTCCATACAAGACCGCCACTGCCAGAAAGATCCCTGCTTTTTTGTCAATAAATCCCCAATCGTATTGCTTGTCAGAATTTTCTGCATTTTCAACCATTTTAAGCCATTCAATTGTATCATCAAGGCTTGTGTGAGAATTATACCGCATATACTTTGTAACTCGATTATCACTTGTCCAGTTGTTAAATGCCGTTTTAGCATCGTTAACGGTTAATGGGCGTAAAATGACTCGTTCACTTTCAAGAACAGGTGTTTTCAAAAAATCATCTCCTATAACAAAGAGGTCAGCGATTACTGACCTCTTTTCTTTTTTTATATTCCGATAAATATTAATATAGTGTTAGTTCGTAAATTGACAACCAAGCTACGCTCGGGTGACAAAAGTTTGAATATAACAAACTGTCTACACGAACCGGGTGCGAGACACTCGCATTAGTCAACCTTTGGCAAGCCGTCAAAGCCCTGCTGGAGGTCGGCGTCTGTCGGAATGTAGTCGCTCATTTCGCCGTCATTATACTTCTGATAAGCAACCATATCAAAGTAGCCTGTACCTGTAAGACCGAAGAGAATTGTCTTTTCTTCGCCTGTTTCTTTGCACTTGAGAGCCTCATCAATTGCAACTCTGATTGCGTGACTGCTTTCGGGAGCAGGAAGAATACCTTCAACTCTTGCAAACTGTTCAGCCGCCGCAAATACGCTTGTCTGCTCAACTGCTCTTGCCTCCATAAGACCGTCATGATAAAGCTGAGAAAGTGTTGAACTCATACCGTGGAAACGAAGTCCGCCTGCGTGGTTGCTGACGGAATAAATCGCTGCCGAGTGTGTACATCTTTGCGAGAGGACAAATCATACCTGTGTCGCAGAAGTCATATGCGAACTTACCTCTTGTAAAGCTTGGGCATGATGCCGGCTCAACAGCGATAAATTTGTAGTCATTTTCGCCACGGAGCTTTTCACCCATAAACGGAGAGATAAGACCGCGAGGTTTGAACCGCCGCCTGCACAGCCGATGATGATGTCAGGCTTTACATCGTACTTTTCGAGAGCGGCTTTTGCTTCAAGACCGATAACGGACTGATGAAGAAGTACCTGATTAAGCACACTTCCGAGTACATAACGGTAGCCGTCTGTATGAGTTGCAACCTCAACAGCCTCAGAAATAGCACAGCCAAGGCTTCCTGTTGTACCGGGGTGAGCCTCAAGAATCTTTCTGCCGACTTCCGTTGTTGTTGACGGTGACGGAGTAACGCTTGCACCGTAGGTTCTCATAACCTCTCTTCTGAAAGGCTTTTGCTCGTATGAAACCTTTACCATAAATACCTTGCAGTCAAGGCCGAAATATGAACAAGCCATTGAAAGGGCAGTACCCCACTGACCTGCGCCTGTTTCGGTTGTAACACCTTTAAGTCCCTGCTTTTTAGCGTAGTAAGCCTGAGCAATTGCGCTGTTGAGCTTGTGACTTCCGCTTGTGTTGTTGCCCTCGAATTTGTAGTAAATCTTTGCCGGAGTGTCAAGAGCCTTTTCAAGAAAATATGCTCTTATAAGCGGAGATGGACGGTACATTTTATAGAAGTTCTGAATTTCTTCCGGAATGTCAATGTATGCGTCTGTATCGTCAAGCTCCTGGTCAATAAGCTCATCACAGAACACGGGAGCAAGGTCTGCGTGTGTCATAGGCTTGAGTGTTGCAGGGTTTAAAAGCGGTGCAGGCTTGTTTTTCATATCTGCACGAACATTGTACCATTGTGTCGGGATTTCGCTTTCGTCAAGGTATATTTTGTATGGAATTTTGTTTTCAGCCACTAAAATGACCTCCTTGGAATAATATTTCTCTGTAAATCTTATGTAAGTTGATTTTGAAATTTTGCAGGAATTATTTTACATCCTGCACACATCTGTAATATTGTACCACAAATAAAAGGCTTTGTCACGCAAATTTGTAAAAATTTATTTTGGCATACAAAACCTATATTTTTATTTACACTCTTTTTACAATTGACAAACAGCGTATTTTACAAAACAGTCATAGACTGATGTTGTACGAAAGAGGTACACAAATGATATGAATTTAAGGAGAAAATTCAAATGAAATCTATGACTAAAAAAATTACGGCAACAGCATTATTCGGTGTTCTTGCAGTTTCTGCATTCACAGGCTGCGGCGGTGCAAATTCTTCATCAAACGGTTCATCCGACGCAGGTTCAGACGCAGCAAAGTTTGACGCATCAAAAACAATCTCTGTAGTAACAAGAGAAGAGGGTTCAGGCACAAGAGATGCTTTCACAGAACTCACAGGCGTTCTTGTTAAGGACGGCGACAACAAGACAGACAACACAACTACTTCGGCTGTAACAATCAACAGTACAGAGGCTGTTATCACAAATGTAAAGGATAACGAGGCGGCAATCGGTTACATTTCACTCGGTTCACTCAACGATACGGTAAAGGCTCTTAAAATCGGCGGCGTTGAGGCAACAGCCGATAATGTAAAGTCAGGCAACTATGCAGTAAGCCGTCCGTTCAACATTGCTTACAAGGCGAACTCAGCGATGTTGCTCAGGATTTTGTTGATTACATAATGAGCTCAGACGGTCAGAAGATTGTTTCGGACAACGGTTATGTAACAGTTTCGGAAAATGCCGCATACAGCGGTAAGAAGCCGTCAGCAAAATCAGCGTAGCAGGTTCTTCTTCGGTATCACCTGTAATGGAAAGCTTGCCGAGGCTTATCAGAAGGTAAACACAAACGCTAAGGTTGAAATCCAGACATCCGACTCATCGGCAGGTATGCAGTCGGCTATGGGCGGTACATGTGATATCGGTATGGCATCCCGTGACCTTAAAGATGAGGAAAAGAGCGCACTCAAGGTTGAAACAATCGCAAAAGACGGTATCGCAGTAATCGTAAACAGTGCAAACACATGTGATGACCTCACACTTGATCAGGTAAAATCAATTTACACAGGTGAAACAACTGTTTGGAGTGACATAATTAAATGAGATTAAACAGATTTCGTGAAAAGGCAATGCAGGGAGTTTTCTTCCTCACAGCTGTAACAAGTATAGCGGCGGTTGTCATAATCTGTATATTCTTATTCTGTAACGGTGTTCCTGCAATGGCAGAAATAGGCTTCTTTGATTTCGTAGGCGGACAGAAATGGGCGCCTACGAATGTGCCTGCATCATATGGAATTTTTGATATGATTATCGCAAGCATATATGTTACTGCGGGAGCAATCATAATCGGTGTTCCGATAGGAATTCTCACAGCAGTATTTCTTGCAAGATTTTGCCCTGCACCGCTTTACAAGGTGCTTAAACCGGCAACAGAGCTTTTGGCAGGCATCCCGTCAATTGTTTACGGCTTCTTCGGACTTATGGTAGTTGTACCGTTCATCCGTGATAACTTCGGCGGTAACGGTTCAAGCTGGCTTGCGGCGTCAATCGTACTCGGAGTTATGATTCTTCCGACAATCATCGGTGTGTCAGAGTCGGCAATAAGAGCAGTTCCCGAAAGCTATTACGAAGGTGCTCTGGCACTTGGTGCTACAAAGGAAAGAAGTGTGTTCAAGACTATTCTTCCGGCATCAAAATCAGGCGTTCTTGCAGGAGTTGTTCTCGGCATAGGCAGAGCGTTGGGCGAAACAATGGCAGTTGTACTCATTGCAGGCAATCAGGTTCAGATTCCGCACAGCGTTACGGACGGACTTCGTACCCTGACCGCAAACATTGTTCTTGAAATGGGTTATTCAACAGGCTTGCACCGTCAGGCGCTTATTACAACGGGTGTTGTTCTGTTCGTATTTGTTCTGCTCATCACACTTTCAATGCAGGCTATAAAGAGTAGGAGTGAAAAGCGTGGCTAACAGCGATAACATAAAAAAAGATGCCGCTTTGGTTGATGTGTCACAGATTAAGGCAATCAACAAAGTATCGTTTAAACAGAGAATGAAAGCCTACAAAAGAAAGCCCCTTTCACTTGTACTGCTCATTCTTGTAGGTCTTGCGGCGGCACTTTCAGCGGCGGCTCTCATATTTATCATTGCCTATGTTCTTGTGCGGGGTGTTCCGAACCTTACCCCCGAGCTGTTCTCACTTGAGTACAACAGCGACAATGTATCGTGTATGCCGTCAATTATCAACACAATTGTTCTTACGCTTGTAACCCTTATAATTTCCGTACCGTTCGGTGTGGGAGCGCAATCTATCTTGCCGAGTATGCAAAGCGTGGCAACAAGCTTGTTAAGGTAATCAGAACAATGGCAGAAACCCTTGCCGGTATTCCGTCAATTGTTTACGGTCTTTTCGGTATGCTTTTCTTTGTGTATGCCCTTAACTGGGGTTATTCACTTCTTGCCGGTGCATTTACGCTTGCAATTATGGTACTTCCCACAATTATGCGTACAACCGAGGAGGCACTTCTCACAGTTCCCGATTCATACCGTGAGGCAGTTACGGACTCGGTTCTGGCAAGCTCAGAACAATTATGAGAATTATTCTTCCGAGTGCGATGCCCGGTATTCTTGCCGGAATCATTCTTGCTGTCGGCAGAATAGTTGGCGAAACAGCCGCACTTATTTATACTTACGGTTCGGCAACAGGCTATGCGGCAGGCCCTCTCAATTCGGGACGGTCACTTGCTGTTCATATGTATGTACTTACCAACGAAGGACTTCATACAGATCAGGCATGGGGTACCGCAGTTGTACTTCTTGTACTTGTTTTTGCAATCAATACACTTTCGGCATTTGTTGCAAAGAAACTCGGAAACAACAAGAAGTAACAGGAAAGGATAATTATTTTACAATGGATAAATTTACCATAGAAAACATGAATCTTTACTACGGAAAATTTCATGCGTTAAAGGATGTAAATATCCGTATGAAGAAAAACAGAATCACAGCCTTCATCGGCCCGTCAGGCTGCGGTAAATCAACTCTTTTAAAGTCGCTCAACCGAATGAACGACCTTGTTGAGGGTTGTAAGATAACAGGCGACATTCGCCTTGACAACGAGGATATTTACGGAGATATGGATGTAAATATCCTCCGCAAAAGGGTTGGTATGGTGTTCCAGAAAGCCAATCCGTTCCCGATGAGCATCTACGATAACATCGCTTTCGGTCCTCGCACACACGGAATCAAAAGCAAGAGAGAACTTGACAGGATTGTTGAAGAATCTTTGCGTGACGCCGCAATCTGGGATGAGCTTAAAGACAGACTCAAAAAGAGCGCTCTCGGTCTTTCGGGCGGTCAGCAACAAAGACTTTGTATTGCAAGAGCACTTGCCGTAAAACCCGAAGTTCTGCTTATGGACGAGGCAACCTCTGCACTTGATCCTATTTCAACGGGTAAAATTGAGGAGCTTTGCCTTAAACTGAAAAACGATTATACAATCGTTATGGTAACACATAATATGCAGCAGGCTTTGCGTATTTCAGATGAAACAGCGTTCTTTTTACTCGGTGAAATGGTTGAATGTAATTCAACCGACGCAATTTTCTCAAATCCGCAGGATAAGCGTACCGAAGAATACATTACGGGAAGGTTTGGCTAATGAGAGAATATTTTGATAAAGAGCTTACACAGCTTAACGACAGCCTTATTGAAATGGGCGGTCTTGTTGAACAGGCAATCAAAAATACAATGAAGATGATTGTTGACGGCGAAGATTTGCTTGATATCGCAAGAGAACACGAAAATCGTATTAACGAGGCGGAAAAATCCATTCAAAGCAGATGTCTGCACCTTCTCCTTCATCAGGCACCGGTTGCACACGACCTCAGATATGTTTCCGCCGCACTCAAAATGATTACCGACCTTGAGAGAATCGGCGATCAGGCAGTTGACATTGCTGAAATGTCTGTTTACATCAAGGACAAAAAGCAGGTGTTCAATCTTACTCACATTTTGGAAATGGGGGACAATGCCTCAAAAATGGTAACGGAGGCTATTGACGCTTTTGTTAAGAGCGATATTGAGGTTGCCAAAAAGGTAGCCCGTCAGGATGATATCGTTGACGAACTTTTTAACCGTTCAAAGAATGAAACGGTTGAACTCATTCATAAGAATAAGGAACTCGGCTCAGAGGCTCTCGATATCGTTATGATTGCAAAGTATCTTGAAAGAATTGCAGACCATGCGGTTAATGTTGCAGAGTGGGTTGCTTTTTCAATTACAGGCAGCTGCGATTTGTCCGACTGATATATTTTGCTTAACAAACGGGAGCATAGCTGTATGCTCCTGATTTTTGTTTTATTAAACTTTACATTTTTGCAAAAAAAGTCTATAATTATGGCGGATGTTCCGATTTTAATTTAAGTGCAGACGCCCCTTTGCGGTGCGTTTAAATACACATTTGTTGTGGGAGAGTATTAGATGTTAATTTACATTGTTGAAGATGATACCGATATCAGAGAGCTTGAATCTTATGCTATGAAAAGCAGCGGATATGAGGTTCAGAGCTTTGGTGAAAGCAAAAGCTTTTTTAAGGCTTGTACAGCCGAAATTCCTCAGCTTGTAATTCTTGATGTTATGTTACCCGATTTTGACGGACTTTCCGTGCTTGAAAAAATGCGCAGGGACGCCGTGACAAAAAATGTTCCCGTTATCCTTGTTACTGCAAAGGGAAGTGAAATGGATAAGGTCAAAGGCCTTGACATGGGTGCCGATGACTATATTACAAAACCGTTTTCCGTCCTTGAGCTTATTTCAAGAGTCCGTGCAATCCTCCGCAGATGTTCTGTTGATGACAGACAGGATGTAATAAAGCTAGGTCAGATTGTTTTTGACGATTCCAAGCACATTGTAACAAGCTGCGGTGAGGAATGTAACCTCACCTTCAAAGAATACGAACTTTTAAAGTATCTTCTCAAAAATAAAGGTATGGCGCTTACCCGTGAAAATATCATTCTCAATGTGTGGGGATATGATTTTGAGGGCGAGAGCAGAACGGTTGATATGCACATTACAACCCTCAGGCAAAAACTCGGCAGCTGCGGAAACCTTATCAAAACCGTGAGAAATGTCGGATATAAGGCGGGGGAATAAAGTGAAACTGAGCAAAAAGCTTTTAAAAAACTTTTCGGTTATCGCTGTGGTGTCCATTCTTCTGACGCTGTTTTTTCAACAGCCGCTTTCTGGTTTGTGTTCTCCGATGAACAGGAGGCAGAGGTTCGGCAATTTACCGATAAAATCATCGGCGTTTATAATTCCGACAGCGAAATTGACCTCTCAAAATATTACGGAATAGGCGATTTTCGTGTTACTCTCATAAAAAGTGACGGTTCGGTTGTATCCGACAGCGTTGACACAGATGTTAATTCTATGCCGAATCACAGCGACCGCCCCGAATTTCAGCAGGCAATTAAGGACGGCAACGGCTCAAGTCACAGAATGTCGGAAACTTTGAATAAAATCACTTACTATTATGCAGAAAAAACCGCAGACGGTTCTGTAATCCGTGTTGCAAAGACAATTGACAGCATTTACGGAATCTTTCTTTTTGTTATTCCGTCAATTCTTATAATTATGATAGGTGTATTTGTTGTATGCACAATTCTGGCAAAGCGTTCCACAAAGAAAATCGTTGAACCGATTAAGGAAATGGCGGACAACGGCAACGGCTCGCCGTATGATGAGCTTTTGCCGCTCTCACAGAAAATTGCAAGCCAGCAAAGACAAATCAAGCGTCAGATGCGCAGACTGCAGTTTGAAAAGGATAAAATTTCAACGCTTATCGAAAATATGGCGGAGGGCTTTATTCTTATTGATGTTGACAAAAAGGTGCTTATGAGCAATTATTCGGCGTCAAAGCTTCTCGGTGCCGATGATGACGGTGTTACCGACAAAACTTTGATTGCGTTTTCACGCAACGAGGTTCTTAACGATTGCGTTGACAAGGCTCTTTCGGGCGAAAGTAAAAACGGCGACACAACCGTAAAAGGAAGAGCATTGCAGATTATCACCAATCCTGTTTATTCAAACGGCGAAAAAAACGGTGCAATCTGTCTTATTATTGATGTTTCGGCTAAGAAAAAGGCTGAAAAAATGCGTCGTGAATTCACGGCAAATGTAACTCACGAGCTGAAAACTCCGTTGACTTCAATTTCGGGCTATGCGGAAATCATTGCAAGCGGTCTTGTGAAATCGGATGATATCCCGAATTTCGCAAATAAAATTCACAAGGAATCGGGCAGACTTCTCTCTCTTATAAGCGATATCATGGAGCTTTCACAGCTTGACGAAAAATTCATCGATGAAGAATTTGCCCCTGTTGACCTTGCAGGGGTTGCAGCCGAGGTTGCCGAGGATCTCCATTCAAATGCCGAAAAGCACGGAATTACAATCACTGTTGATACAAAAACTGCCGTCATAAACGGAAACCGTAATCAGATTTACGAACTTATCTACAATCTTTGTGACAATGCAATCCGTTATAATCGTGAAAACGGTTCGGTAAAAATCATAACAGGCGATGACAATGAACATCCGTTTGTTAAAGTTGCCGACACAGGAATCGGTATCCCCGAAAAGCACCACAAGCGTGTGTTTGAACGCTTTTACCGTGTTGATAAGAGCCGTTCAAAGGAAACAGGCGGCACGGGTCTTGGACTTGCAATCGTCAAGCACATTACCGAAAGACACGGCGGAGATATTTCTCTTGAAAGCAGTGAACAGGGAACAACATTTACCGCAAGGTTCTGATGTAAATATTTTTACAATCTTTTGCAGAAAAAATAAATTTCAAACGGTGCTGTACATACTATATTGTGCAGTACCGCTTTTTTATTGCTCAAACAATACAATTTCACGAATCTTACATAAAAAATGCCGTGTTTCGACAAATTTCAAAGATAATTACCAAGCTTTCAGACTTTACAAATTCTTTACAATTCATTGACAATCCTATGACTTTAGTTTAATATTATTGATGATAAAGGAGAGTATGTATTTATGGATTTGTTTATGGTTTTACAACTGCTCTGCGGTCTGGCGCTCTTTTTGTTCGGTATGAATTCAATGGGCGACGGTCTTGAGAGCCTTTCCGGCGGTAAGCTTGAAAAAACTCTGGAAAAAATGACTAACAGCACCATGAAAGGATTCATTCTCGGTGCGGCTGTTACTGCGGTGATTCAGTCCTCTTCGGCAACAACCGTTATGGTTGTCGGCTTTGTAAACTCGGGAATTATGAAACTCCGCCAGGCAATCGGTATTATTATGGGTGCCAATGTCGGCACAACAATCACTTCTTGGATTCTCAGCCTTTCGGGTATTGAGGGCGACAGTTTGGTTATGCAGCTTTTAAAGCCGTCGTCTTTCTCTGCCGTGTTTGCATTTGTAGGAATTATTCTTCTTATGTTCTGCAATTCTGAAAAGAAGAAGCATCTCGGCACAATTTTCCTCGGATTCGGTATTCTTATGGTTGGTATGGATCAGATGAGTGCGGCTGTTGAACCGCTTTCGGATGATCGACATTCACAGGCTTCCTCACACTCTTTAACAACCCTGTATTCGGTATTCTTGCCGGTGCATTGCTGACCGCAGTTATACAAAGCTCAAGCGCCTCTGTCGGTATTTTGCAGGCATTGTCCAAAACAGGCGCAATCAGCTATTCAATGGCAATCCCGATTGTTATGGGACAGAATATAGGCACTTGCGTAACCGCACTTATTTCCTGTATCGGTGCAAAGAAAAACGCAAAGCGTGCCGCATTTGTACATCTTTACTTCAATATTATCGGCACACTTGTAATTTGTGCATTGTTCTACGGTTCTAACCTCTTTATCAACTACGGTTTTCTTGACGATATCGTAGGTCCCGAGAACATTGCGGTTATCCACACAGCATTCAATCTGCTTGCAACTGCAATTCTTCTTCCGTTCAACAAGTATCTTGAAAAGCTTGCCTGTCTTACAATCAAGGACAAGGAAGAGGATTCGGATGTTCCGTTCCTCGATGAGCGTTTTCTCAACACTCCCTCTGTTGCAACAGAGCGTGCAAAGTCACTTGCTGAAAAATGGCTCGTCTTTCTGAGGGTACGCTCCTCGGCGCACTTGAACTTGTTGACCATTATGACGAAAAGGTTGCGGAAACAATTCATGAAAACGAAGATATGATTGATTCCTATGAGGATGTTATTTCAACATATCTTGTAAAGCTCAGTTCCAAACAGCTTTCGGCTGACGACAGTAAAACTATTCAGCTCATTCTTCACACAATCGGTGATTTTGAGCGTATCAGCGATCATGCGGTAAGCATTGTAAAGGTTGCTCAGGAAATTCACGAAAAGAACATTTCATTCTCAAAAGAGGCGAAAGCAGGTCTTGCCGTTATGGTTGACGCACTTCGTGAAATTATCAACAACGCTACTGTTGCTTTTGTTGATAATGACCTTGCACTTGCCTCAAAGGTTGAACCGCTTGAACAGGTTATCGACCGTTTGCGTGACAAGCTTAAAGACGCCCATGTTAAGCGTCTTACTAACGGTACCTGTACAATCGAACTCGGTTTTGTATTCTCTGACCTTATCACAAATATTGAGAGAGTTTCCGACCATTGCTCAAACATTGCAATCGGTGTTATTGAAATCAATCGCAACGGCTACGACGCACACGAATATCTTCACGAACTCAAAAATTCCGATGATATTCAGTACAACGCAGATTACAAGGCTTACAAGCAGAAGTACACACTTCCAAAGGAAGCTTTGTCTGTAAGAGAGGTTTCCGTAGGCGTTCCCGTAAACTAAACAAATCTTTTTATAAAATTTAGGCTACAGAAAACGAAAGGTTTTTCTGTAGCCCATTTTTTTGCGTGTGAAAGATTTACCTGCGGATTTTTATGCGGTCAGCTTTCGCTTCCGTTAAATACGGAAAAATCCGAGAAGAATTGCAAAGTAATGGAACACACTTCCCGCAACCGTGAATAAATGCCATATTGAGTGAAAATATTTTACCTTTTTAATTGCGTAAAATATAATCCCCACCGTGTAGAATACTCCGCCTACGATGAGGAAGATTCCCGAAATTGACGGCATATGTTCCATAAGCGGTTTTATTGCAAAGATTATTACCCAACCCATTCCTATGTAGCAGAATATTGACGGAATCCTTGCTTTTTCAAGGTTGATTGAGTTCATAACTATTCCGAAAATTGCCGATGCCCACACAATTCCGAACAGAATCCAACCTGTCACACCATTGAGGTAGTAAAGAGTAATCGGTGTGTATGTTCCCGCAATCAGCAGAAAAATCGTGTTGTGATCCATTATTCGAAAAAATGCTTTTACCTTTTCATTTGTGAAAGAATGATACAGAGTTGACATTGTGTAGAGTATGATGAGCGATGCACCGTAAATGCAAGAGCTGACAACACCCCACGCATTTGTGTGGATTGCCGCCGTAACGATAAGCACAACCGTTCCCGCAATCGACAGACCTGCACCGATTCCGTGTGATACAGAGTTGAAAATTTCTTCCCCGAGTGTATATTTTCTTTTGAACTTTGCCAAGATGAACCTCCAAAAAATAATCTGTACTAATATTATAAATCATTCCTGCATATATTCAAGATGATTCGTAATGCAAAATATTTCAATAGATTTTACATTTCATCAAAAATGGTTTCTGTTATCCAAATTTCGCAGATTTATTGGTTTGTAATTCAAACTTGTTGAATTTTTATAACATATTGACACAAGAATATTTTGTGTAGTATAATTTGCGTAATTTATTTGGCTATAGGAGGAGCGCTTATGCTCAGAATAGAACATTTAACTAAAAAATACGGTGACAAAAAGGCTGTTGACGATTTGTCACTTCATATTCAAAAAGGCGAGATTTACGGCTTTATCGGACACAACGGTGCAGGTAAGACAACAACAATCAAATCCTGCTGTGGAATTCTCAACTTTGACGAGGGCGAAATCTATGTTGACGGTGTGTCGGTAAAAGAAAAACCTCTCGAATGTAAGCGCAAAATTGCTTACATTCCCGACAATCCCGATTTGTATGAGTTTATGACAGGTATTAAGTACCTCAATTTTATTTCCGATATTTTCGGAATCAGCCAGTCTGACCGTCAGGCAAGAATCAGTAAATATGCTGAAATGTTTGAAATTAAAAATGCACTTGCTCAGACAATTGACGGCTATTCTCACGGTATGAAACAAAAACTTGCAATTGTTTCCGCACTCATACATAACCCCAAGCTTATCATTATGGATGAACCTTTTGTAGGTCTTGACCCAAAATCATCCCACCTTCTCAAAACTTTGATGAGAGAGATGTGCGATAACGGCGGTGCAATTTTCTTCTCAACCCATGTGCTTGAAGTTGCCGAAAAGCTTTGCGACAAGGTTGCTATCATCAAAAGCGGCAAACTTATCAAGTCGGGTACAATGGATGAGGTCAAGGGCGATGATTCGCTTGAAGATGTATTCCTTGAACTGGAGGAGAAAGATGCTTAAAACCTTAATTAAACTCCAATTTCAAAAGGCACTTGCACGGTACACCGCGAATTCGTCAAACAAGAAAAAGAACGGCAAAAAAAGTTCGTTTAACTCACCAGCTGTTTATCTTGCTCTTCTCGCTTTTGTCGGTGTTGTATTTGCATTTATGTTCTACAATATGTTCAGCATGATGGCACCTATGCTTGCAACATCGGGATTCAGTTGGTTGTATTTTCTCTATGTTATGGGTGCGTCGTTTGTAATCAGCACAATAGGCTGTATTTTCCTTTCGCTCTCACAGCTTTATGAGGCAAAGGATAATGAACTTTTGCTTTCAATGCCTATTCCGCCTCGCAGTATTCTCTTTTGCAGAATGTTGCCACTGTATGCACAAAATCTTCTCTTTTGTGCACTTGTACAGGTCCCTGCTTTTGCGGCCTATGCAACAAATGCGTCTGTTTCGGCTTCGCTTGTAGTAAGTCAGATTGTGATTCTGCTTTTAGTTCCGCTTTTAAGCCTGAGCGTTTCGTGCATTCTCGGCTGGCTGATTGCATTTGTAACATCAAGGACAAGACATAAAAATGTTGTGACAATTGTATTTTCACTTGTTTTCTTTGCACTGTATTTTTACCTTTATTATCAGGCAGAGGACCTTGTAAAAACACTCGCTGCAAATTCAATTGGCATCGGTGCAAATATAATGGACAGTGCATATCCGCTTTATCTCACAGGACTTGGCGCATCGGGCGACTTGTTGCCGCTTTTTGGTGTTGCTGTAGTAATTATTGCGTTCTTTGCAATTGTTTATGCGGTGCTTTCTCACAGCTTCATAAAGCTTGCAACAGCGAAAAAGGGTGCGAAGAAAGCCGTGTATAAAGAGAAAACCCTGAAAGTAAGTTCTGCATCAAAGGCGCTTTTACGCAAAGAAAGAATGATGTTCACAGGCAACGCGACCTATATGCTTAACAGCGGACTCAGTGCGTTAATTATGGTAGGCGGAACAATTTATGCGGTGTTCCAGCTTAATACGCTGAAGCAATTTCCAAGTACATTGATTGAAATGATTTCAGTATATCTTCACTTGTGATTGCCTTTGTGATTTCAATGGGACCGATTTCTGCGGCATCAATTTCAATGGAGGCAAAGAACCTCTGGCTTATGCAGTCGCTTCCTGTATCACCGTTGCAGGTGCTTACGCAAAAGCTGAAACTTCACTTTATTGTAAACGGCGTTGTTTCACTTGTACCCTCGGTTGTTCTCTCAATAATGCTCGGAATGAAACCGGTTAATATTATTATCACAATTCTTATTCCGATAATTTTCTCGTTGTTCTCGGGACTCCTCGGACTTATGTTTGACCTGAAAAAGCCAAAGCTTGATTGGAACACAACCGCTGAGGCAGTAAAACAGAGTGCAAGTGTTATGCTTTCATTGTTGATTTCAGTTCTTGCCGTATGCGTACCTGCTATTGCGTATCCGATTCTTCTCAGCTTTGAAATTGAAATTTCGACTGAAATTTTCCTCGCCTGCACAGCATTTTATTTTATCCTCATCAGCCTTCCAATCTGGTATTGGATTAAGAATAAAGGTACAAAGGTTTTCGCAAATCTTTAAAGTAAAATCTAATACATTTTTTTAGAACAGCCTTTTGGCTGTTCTTTTTTACACAGTTATGTTCTAAAAAATAACAATTATTGATTATTTGCACAAAAAGCTCTTTACAAATAAAACAAATTGTACTATTATTAAATAAAATAATTGTGTGAGGTGACAATAGATGAGAAAATTTAGAACATTAGCTGTTGCGGTAACACTGGGATTGCTCCTTACATTTTCGGGATGTTCCCAAGCATCAGAGTCAAGCAATACTGTTGATGACATTGTTTCGTCTGTTTTTGAAGACGAACAACTGCCGAAGTGACTACGGAAGAGCCGACAACCGAGGAACCTACAACGGAAGAGCCGACCACCGAGAAACCGACTGAAAAGCCTACAGAAAAACCTACTCAGAAACCCACTAAAAAACCTGTAAAAAAAGGTTGTAGAAAAGCATGAGGATAAGCCGTCACAGGCTGAAACAACGCTCGAATTTACAAATGTTACATCAAGCGTAAGTGCAGGTTCGTTTGCGAGCGTTAGTATTCATGGCGCTCCAAACACAACATATTCAATCACAGTTGTGTATAACAGCGGAATATCAACGGCAAGCGGACTTGAAGATGTTACTTCCGACAGCAATGGCAACGCATCGTGGTCTTGGAAGTCGGCACAAGAACAAAATCGGGAACTTATCCGATAACCGTTTCAGGCGGCGGTCAGAGTGAGAGCACTTCATTCAGTGTTTATTAAAAATCCAAATTAAGAATAAACCTCCGAAAATTTGCAGATAATATTTGCAAAATGTTTCGGAGGTAATTTTTATGAGTAATAATATGGACTTGGGTTATGAGATGTTTTGCTATCAGTGTGAGCAGACTGCGAACGGAAAGGGTTGCACACGGCTCGGCGTTTGCGGAAAAACTCCCGAAATTGCAAATCTTCAGGATTTACTTATCTTTCAGCTGAAGGGCATAAGCTGTTACGGCAAGGTGCTTATTGAAAAAGGTCAGCACATTGACAAGGACATTGTTCGCTTTGTGGAAAACTGCCTTTTTACAACGCTGACGAATGTAAACTTTGATGCCGATGTGCATGTGTCGCTTTTGCGTGAATCTCAGCAAATCAAGGAAAAACTTCGTGAAGTTGTGGGCGAAATCAAAAATCATACTCTGCACGCAACCTACAATCTTCCCGAAACAAAGTCGGAAATGCTCAAAGACGCACCGCTTGCGGGAATTATGTACGAAAAGTCGCTTGACCCCGACATCCGCTCTTTAAGACAGACAATTGTTTACGGTCTCAAAGGCATAAGCGCCTACGGTCATCAGGCTCGTGAACTCGGCTATTTCAGCGATCAGGTTGACGATTTTTACATCACTGCACTTGAGGCGACAACGGATGATTCGCTCACGGTTGAGGAGCTTATCAGAATGACGATGAGAACGGGTGAAAATGCTCTTGAAGTTATGAAAAAACTTGATGAAGCAAACACTGAAACCTACGGCAATCCATCACCGCACAAGGTTGATGTTCACATCAAAAAAGGTCCGTTTATTATTGTGTCGGGTCACGATTTGAAAGACCTTGAAATGCTCCTTGAACAGTCAAAGGGCAAGGGCATAAATGTTTATACTCACGGCGAAATGCTGCCGTGTCACGGCTATGACGGTTTAAAAAAATATCCGCATCTTATCGGCAATTTCGGCGGTGCATGGCAAGATCAGCAAAAGCAGTTTGACAATATCCCCGGTTGTATTCTTATGACGACAAACTGCCTTATGCGGCCGAGAGATTCGTACAAAGACAGAATTTACAGTACAAATGTTGTCGGCTGGGAGGGTGTTAAGCACATCGGCAAAAAGGAAAACGGCGACAAAGATTTCAGCGAAATTATTCAGCAGGCAATTGAACTCGGAGGTTTTAAGGAAGATGTTGAACCGCACGAAATTCTTGTGGGATTCGGTCATCACGCTACGCTTTCATATGCCGATAAAATTGTCGAGGCCGTCAAAAGCGGAAAAGTCAGACACTTTTTCCTTATCGGCGGTTGTGACGGTGCAAGACCGGGCAGAAATTACTACACGGAGTTTGCTGAAAATGTGCCGAAAGACTGCATAATTATGACGCTCGCTTGCGGAAAATACCGCTTTAACAAGCTCGAATTCGGTGACATCGACGGCTTGCCGAGATTACTCGACATCGGTCAGTGCAACGATGTTTACTCCGCAATCTGCATTGCCGTAGCACTTGCCGATGCGTTTGATACAGATGTAAACGGCTTGCCGTTGTCGCTGATTGTTTCGTGGTATGAGCAAAAGGCGGTTGCCGATTTGCTGGCACTTTTAAGCCTCGGAATAAAGAATATCTACCTCGGTCCGACACTCCCTGCATTTTTAAGCCCGAATGTGTTGCAGTATTTGTCAGAAACATTCGGCTTGCGTCCAATCAGCAACGCAGAAGATGACCTGAAAACCTGCCTTAAACAGAATGTTTGATGATATACTGTAGCGGCGAACAAGGTTCGCCGCTACAAATTGTTCCCAACAATTGACCGTAAAAAATGGCTAACGGTTTGTTATACCACAAAAAACGGAGCAGACTGAATTGTGTCTGCTCCGTTTTTGAAAGAGATATTTATGAAAATACTACTGAGTTACTTTTTCTTCCGGTTTTTTATTTTCCATTTCCGATTCAAGTTCTTCTTCAATTTGTTTTATTTCATCGTCACGCCTTTTACCCTTTGTAAAGTAGGAGAACGGGGCAGAAATCAGGATTGCTCCGTAGTATGTAATGAATCTCCACATAAGGATTGCCGGCTTGATTTTGCTTATTGCACCGATTTTGAAGAACGAACCAAAGTACATTGTGAATGCGAGTTCCGCACCGCCCGACGCACCGGGGAGCGGGATAAGGTTTGCCGTGAACAGCACGAATGACTGAATACAGATTGAATCATAGAACGAAAGTGTCGGCTGTCCTGCCGCTCTTGCAATCGGAGCCATACCAAATGAAACATAGATGAGATACGGGATTGAAAGAATTAAAATTACCTGAATAAATACAAGTGCATAAATTACAACAAGCCGTTTTACGCTTGAAAAAAGCTGTTTGTTTGTGTCGTGAAACATATCAACTTCTTTGTGAAGTCTTTCAACCTTTTTTTCGGGATTTTTAATGAACTTGAACTTTTTCATAATCTTATAAATAAGATTGATGAGCTTGTTTGTAACCTTGTGGCTGAATGAAACAAGCAGGAACAAAGCCGTCATTGCAAGCTGAACGGTAAATCCGAAAATAATGAAAAGTGTTGACCAGATGTTTGTAAAAGCATCGCTGAAATAGTTGAACCTTGTGATAACAGCAATAACGCTGACAGCTGTCATTACTATCTGATACACAATGAACTTTTGCGTCATACAAGCCGAACCGAAACCTACGCTTATGTTCTTTTTTGACATAAGGTAAAGCTGCATAGGCTGTCCGCCTGTGCTTGACGGTGTAATCGCACTGAAGAATACTCCGACAAATGCGACCTTCAAAGCCTCAATAAAGCTGAAATTCTCATACTTTGACCGCACATATATCAGCGTTACAACAGCGTCAACAAGGATGTTCAAATCATAAATCAGCAAAGCCGCAAGGATAATCAGCATATTGCAGCCGTCAGGCTTTTTGAGCAAGTCGATCAGACCGTCCTCCGAAACAAAGAAGTAGATGATCAGATAAATCGAGATTGCCACAACAGCGAGATTAAATATCAGCTTTCCGCTGATTCTGAATTTTTTCTTTTCCAAATAAATCTTCTCCTGTGTGTTAAAAGTTGTTATTCAATTGTAGTGGGCATCAAATGTCACAACTGTGGCATTTGGGCAGAATAATATATTCTATATCATACTTTTTTTTAATAAGAAAATCAACAACAAATTTGTAATAAATTGCCGCATGGGAAAATAAATTTATAAATCCACGCTTTTTTATTTTACCGAATGTACTTATTTTAGCATTTGTTCATTACACATAAAGAATTTAAAACTTGCACCCAAACTTTAGCTGTGATAAAATAATACGGTAATATGTGCGGAGGTGTTCTTATGGATACTATGAGTGTGAACGGAAAAGCTTTTACCGTCATTAAGCTTCTCGGAAAAGGCAAGGGCGGTTATTCCTACCTTATTTCAGACGGAGAACACAATTATGTTTTAAAGCAGATTCACCACGAGCCGTGTTCATACTATACCTTCGGTAACAAAATTCAAAGCGAGCTTAACGATTACGAACGGCTGAAAAATGCCGGGCTCAGACTGCCGAAGCTTATTGACTGCGATGTGGAAAACGAGAGGATTCTTAAAGATTACATTGACGGCAAAACCGCATATGAGCTTGTTTTGCAGAATGAGATGAAACCCGAATATATTGAGCAGATTCGTGAAATGTGCAGACTGTTGAATCCAAAAGGAATTAACATAGATTATTTCCCGACAAATTTCATTTTAAACAACGGACTTTTGTGGTACATCGACTACGAATGTAACGATTATATGGAGGAGTGGAATTTTGAAAACTGGGGAATAAAGTATTGGAGCAAAACGAAGGAATTTTGTGAATACCACGAAAACAATAAATAACGGAGTGAACTTATGGACTTTTTCAGTACAAATCTTTTTAACTGGTACGGACTTGCTTTTGCAATTGCTTTGCTTGTACCCGACATCGTCTATATAAAAAGCAACAGAATAGACAGAACAATTTTTGATAACAGGGCTATGCTTTACATAGAAAGAATCGGAAAATATTGCAGTATTTTCCTTATGGGAATCAACATCGGCGTGCTTGAGGGCGGTTTTACAAAGCTATTATGGAAACCTTTTGGATAATCTCAACCTGTGTTCTGACGGTTGTTGCACTTATTTTGTGGCTTTTATGCTTTAACAGATTTTCAAAATTATGGGCATATCTTCTTACAGCCGTAATCGCAGTAATTTTTATGATGAGCGGACTTTTGCAGGTTAAAACGCTTTTGCTCACGGCAGGCGTGGTGTACCTTATCGGACAGCTTTATGTTACAAATAAGTATGTAAAATCAAAAATGCAATAATTGTGTAAAATATTGTAAAAAGATATTGCAATATTGTTTGTTTGGTACTATAATGACCTTTGGCTGACAATATTTGTTTTTTGACTGGAGGTGAAAAGATGAATGTTATTATGCTTTTAAAGCATAAAGATTCTTTAAAATATATTTATGAGGACAATACCTAAGACAGGGACTTGAAAAAATGCGTGCTCACAGCTACACCGCTATCCCTGTTATAACCCGTGACGGAAAATATGTCGGCACGGTGAGCGAGGGTGACTTCTTGTGGCATATAATTGACAAAAAGACTTCGGGCGATATCGAAGAACAGGAAGAATTTCGTATCCGTGACATACTCCGTCCCGACTTAATCCGGCGGTTAAAATTTCGGTAGGTATGGACGAGCTTCTTGCACGGGCAATGAATCAAAACTTTATCCCCGTAACCGATGACCTCGGTACTTTTATCGGTATCGTAACCCGTCAGGATATCATCAGATATTTTGTCAATAAATAAGATACATAAAACAAGGCGGATGCTGAAAATTGCATCCGCCGTTTTAGTTATGACAGAAACTGAATTTTAAATATACAGAAATCTACATATCAACTTCAGATTAATGTATTACAATCAAAGTACGGTGAGGAAAATGTACAACATTCTTTTGGTTGAGGACGATAAAAATATTCGTGAAATGCTTGTCGAATATTTTCAAAAAGAGATAAAGAAAAATTTAATATCACCCTTGCGGAAAACGGCTTAAAGGGACTTGATAAGGCATATGAGAACAGCTATGACCTTTTGCTCCTTGATGTAATGCTCCCCGAAATGGACGGTTTTACGCTTTGCAAAGAGATCCGCAGATACAGCGATGTGCCGATTATGTTCATCACGGCAAGAACAAGCGAGGCTGATATGCTCAACGGCTACGCTCTCGGCTGTGACGATTACATTGTAAAGCCGATTGCTCTGCCCGTATTTTATGAAAAGGTGAAAGCCTCATCAAGCGTTCAAAAGGACTTGTGCGGCACAATTTGCTTACGGTCGGGAATGTTTCGCTCAATCCGAACAACGGTGTTGTTGTGTCCGACGGTGAAGAAGTAACCCTTACCGCAAAGGAATATGCTATTCTTAAAATTCTGTTAGAGAATAAAAACAGCGTTGTGTCCCGTGAAAAAATCATCACAGCCGTTTGGCACTATGACACAATGATTGATGAAAGAGTGCTTGACACGCATATCAAAAATATCCGAAAAGCATTGGGCGAAAATGCGTCTGTTTTGAAAACGGTAATACGGCGAGGGTATAAGGCGGAGGATAAAAAATGAAATCAAGATATATCAAAACGGCGAAAAAAGTTTCATTACATTATAATTTCCGTAACAATAATTGTGTGTCTGCTGGGAACGGTTTTCACCTCTCTTGCAATACTGAACAGCTCCAAAGACTTGCTCGTTGCCAATGCCGAAAATGAGCTTAAAATGAAGATGATTGATGTAGAGCATAACCTTGGCATAAATTTAACAGATTCTCAAGATGATAAGGTGAATGGAGCTTATCCATACAATGACAAAGTAGGATTGCTGAACGAAAATGTTGATAAAAGCAATACATACTATCAGATTACTGATAAGAAAAATTTGACGATTTCTACGGATAATGTTCTTACGGTGTATTATATATCGAGTAACAGAAATTATATAAGTTTTGATGTGATTAAAAATTTGCTCAGTGATAATGAGTATAAAGAGATTTGCGGATATCTCAACACTCCGACTGATAATGACGGAAATTACTATGTCTTGATTTGCAAAAAGTTTTATGAAAGCGAAAAATACGGCTATGTTCCTTGTCAGCTTGAGGTTGTAAAGACCAACAAAGTGAATGATTGGTATGTTCAGGATGAAGTTGTTAAAACATATAGCTTTGACCTTAGCAAATATGATTATCTGACCATAGGAGAATTAGAGGCTACTCCGTTTGAAAATGACGAAATGCACCGTAATATAATTGATAAAGATTTTTTTCTTGGAAAGGACAAACCTAAATATTCTCAAAAGGATGTAGAACAGATTCTTAAAGATAATGCTTTGCTTTATTATGATATTTACGAATCACCTGCTGTTATAAATGACGGGATTTTTAAATGTTATTTATTGTGCAGTGATTACTATTACAACTCAGAGAACCGCTTGATAAGTGATCTAGATGACAGTGCCTATGTATATAAAGTAGTACAGGGGTTTTATTTGATTGTTTCTTTAAAAGAATAGATTTACTCAATGATTGCCTATGGAAGTTTATAACGGTATTTGCCGTTGCGTTTACGATAATGGCGGTGGTGATTACGGTTGAAATTTTCTCGTGGAAAGATTTTAAAAGGCGAACCGCACAGGAGGAAACCCGTCTCGAAATGACAAATGCAATTGCGCACAATCTCAAAACCCCTTTGTTTGTCATAGGCGGTTTTGCGGAAAATCTTAAAAATGAGGAAGATACCGAAAAGAAACTTCATAACATAGAAATCATTCAGCAACAGACCGAGGAAATGGACATTCTTATTCACAGAATGCTCGATTTGTCACGATTTGATTCGCCCGCATTAAAGCTGAATTGCGAAGTTTTTGACTTTAAACCGTTTATTGAGAAAATTCTTGAAAATTATTATGTTCACACAGAACACGAAATTATTTTCATTTACAACTCAAAGGCAAAAATCAAAGCAGACCCTGCCATGCTTAAAACGGTGCTTGAAAATCTGATTGACAATGCCGAAAAATATTCCGATTACGGTTCGGATATCACAATTAATGTTTCGGATGATGTATTATCAATCAGCAATCAATGCTCGTCATTTGACAGGGAAAATCTCTCAAAATTGTGGCAGCCTTATTTCAGAGCACAAAGGGAGATAATAAGAGCGGCAGCGGAATAGGACTTTCAATAGTAAAATCCGCCCTTGAAATGCATGGATTCAAATATAAAGCCGAATTTGAAAACGGGATTATAACATTTAAGTTCAGATTTACTTCACTCGATTGAGTTTTTCTGCCTAAAAAATCGGAACAGCCGTAAACCCAATCACGGCTGTTCCGATTTTTATTATTTTGTTATGTATAAAATTCTATTTTTGTTTATAATACATCAGGCAATGGCAGTATCCCTCAAACTCGGGATCAGCAATTTTTGCCCTGAAATCCTCACACATACACAGTGTTGCAGGGCTTCTGATTAACATATACGGACAATAACCGCCCGTGCGTATAAGTTGTTTGCGAACTTCTTTTACAATTTCTTTGTCCGGATTAAGCAGAATTTTCAATTTAATCACCATATTTGCAGGTTAGGTTTTATGCCGATTTTCGGGTATTCGGTAATTTTTTGATTCCGCCTATAATTATATCAGCAATGACAGAATTTTACAATAGAAAATTTGCAATAAATACAAATTTTTTTGAACAATTATAATTAAATCTCAAATACAATAATATACTATATAAAAAATTCATAAAAAACAGCAAGTGAAGAATTTCTGCGACAATTATTTGTTGAAACAGTTGATTTTGTAAAACAGTGTGGTACAATGATGTTTGTAATTGTATATGCTTTTATCATACAATGATTTTTAGTTTTCAGGAGGAAAATTTATGAAAAGAGTATTATCTCTTGCAATCGTTTTGATGCTTGCATTTTCATGCGTGTTCACAGCGTTTGCACAGACAGACGACACAGCGTCACCCGATGAGGCAAAAAAGGTGACAGAACTTAAAATTACAAAGCTCCCCGACAAGCTTACATACACATCAGAGGATGTGATTGGACCTGATATTGATTTATCAAAAATCGCAGACGAAAATGCAACAGAAAGAAAAGTCTAATCAAGTATTTCAGTCAGTTTAATCTTGAACTCAAACTTGACCTTACAGGTATGGAAATTGAAGCTGTTTACAGTGACGGTACAACCGAAAAGGTTGATGCTAAGGACTGCAAAGCTGAGCTTGCTGATCCGTTTAATTACGGCGAAGTAATTAAGGCATTGATTGAATCTGAGAAAAATATGCCTGATTTTACAGAAGATATGACCGAGGATGAGTTTAAAAAAATTGTTACTGAATTAAGCTCAAAGCTTTACGGTATGATTTACAGAGAGTATACTGTAAATGTATCATATCAGGATGCACAGACAAGCTATAAAATCAACTTTAAAAACATATGGCCGGATGTACCTCAGCTTGATGAGCGTTATGAGGTTGTTTCCGTAAAGGCTCCCGAAAAGGTGAACTACACAAAGGCTGATACTGATTTCTTCTATGAGGCTGATATGCCGTATGACGGAAGTCCCGAAAGCAAGAAATACTACGATGAAACATATTTCTATCCCGAATTTAAAGGTCTTGAAGTTACTGTAAAGGACAAAATTACAGGCAAATCTTACACAAAGACTTTTGACGGCACAGAGGAAGATATGGTATATATAAGTTCTGTTGATGCTCGCCCCGATGTCACAATGACAAATCTTGAAGTTTATGTTATGGGTGATGTAAACGAATGGCTCAATCTTCCCGAAGATGAAGAGTATTCAACAGAGGTTACAGGCACATTTAAGGTTAACTACTATGCAAACGGAGTTCCTTCAAAAGATATTTCTTCAACAAAAGATACTGCAACAAAGGATACAGTAACAAAATCTGCAACAGGCGCAACGGTGCAGTTCAGACAGGCAACCCGATAACTGCTGTTTCGGTTGCTCTTGTAATGCTCGTTGCAAGCGGTGCAATGTTCGTTTGCTACAGAAGAAAGATTGAAAAGTAAATCAAATAATTGACACTCATTTTTCTTAATATTCAGACAACTGCCCCCGAATCTTTCAAAGGTTCGGGGGCAGTTATGTTCTGTAAAAACGAAACGGCAACGGAAAAATTTATCCCGTTGCCGTTTAATACTTTTAATGATTTCTACACTTAATCTTCACCGATAAGCTTTACGGTTGTTGCGGTGTGGTGAACCGCATCAAGATATTTTCCGAAAACATCGGCTGTTTTGATTTTTAAACTTGAGGTGTTTACACACGGATGACAGCCGACATATTCGCCCTTGAGAACATCCTCGTCAACAAGAAGTCTTACTCGGTTGTCCTTGTCATTCATCAGCCCCATAACGCTCACCGCACCCGGCTTGATATCGAGAAATTCAAGCATAAATTCGGGAGTCGCAAACGAAAGTCTTGCACTTCCGATTTGCTTTGACAGTTCCTTTGTTTTAAAAGGTTTGTCACCCGGCATCATAAGAAGATAGAAGTCGGTTTTCTGCCTGTTGCACAGAAAAAGATTTTTGCAAATCAGCACATCAAGTACAGCGTCAATCTCGTTGCAAGCCTCCATTGTGTCAGCGTGTCCGTGGTCGGTTCGCTGATATTCAATTCCAAGGTTGTCGAGAAGGTCATATACTCTGATTTCACGGTCTTCTCTGTCTGTTAAGTCGGTTGGTCGTCCGTTGTAAAGTTCCATTTAAAATCCTGCTTTCCTGTAGTGTAATGCCTGTATCAATATTCGCTGTCGTCAATATAAGAATCGTCTGTATAATCATACAAATCGGATGAGGAGGTGTAATCATCGTAGTAATATTCGCCTGTGTATTCCTTATAAGATGTTGAATCACCCGGCAGATAATCCTTGTCCATATACAGCTTGCTGTTCAGAATACCAAGCTCCTGCAACGCTTTTATAGTGTTTTTAAAGCTTTTGGGAACAGTATAAACAACCTGTGTTCTTGCGGCAGTATTGCCGTTGTAAGAATCCATATTTCTAATTCCATCGTAATACGAATTAACATCACCTGTTGCAATTGCAATCACACATACAGCATCGGGTTCGGATTTTATAAAGCTTTCGTATGAACCGTAATTGACATAGGCAACATCAAGCGCATGATCTGCATACTCGGTCATTTGATCTATTTTCGCAAAGTCCTCGTCACTGCAATTATCAAGGTCTTTGAGAAAAGCCTCTTTAATTTTTTCGGCTGCATTTTTGTAATTTTTAGAATAACTTATTGTTCCGTCATCATCAGTATAAATGATTTTGCTTGATACAAAATCAGGATGCTTATCGTCAGTTGCTTTGCCGTCAAAGCCTGCAACGATAAATGTGTTAATATCCTTGTAATCAGCTTTTACAAGCGGACTGTATGCCTTGATATAGCCCTTTGAATAGATGATGTCGGATGTATCAAGTTCGTTATAAGTGCTTGAAAGATAGCTCTCTGTTTCGTCAAAAACCGATGCAGAGCTGTATGTTCTTGTAACGATGTTACCGTTGTTGAGAGTGTAGGCAAATGCGTAATCGGGATTTTTTGAAATCTCGCTGAATACAGGAACATTGTCCTTGAACATTGAAACCCAAGTGTTTTTGAATTTGTTCTTTACCGAATAATTGCGGTTGTCTACAAGTTGGTAATGTGCCTCCAAGATATTTGTGATTGTGTCTTTGTCTGTAATATCGTCAGCCATATCTTTAAGATTTTTGCCGACAGCACTGCCTTTTGCCTGGTAGTTTGAATTTGCGTCATAGAATCCGGCACTCTTGATATCCTGAGTTTTCGGTACATAACTGTTGTAGCCGAATGCGTCAAAACAGCAGAGAGCAACACCGACGCAGCTTACAATAATCAACGCACCGAGCGGAATCGAAGTTTGATAAGCTTTGAAAAGCCTCTGTATAAAATAAGATGAACGATTATGTAAACGGGAACGCTTGCAAGAATAAATCCGAAAACAAAACCCGCATATCCGCCCAGAACATTTACCGAGCCGAAAAGCACACCGAGGAACATGCCTGCAAGGAATGAAACAAGCACCTTGATTATGTAGCACGGAAGGTGGAATGCAAATGCCGACTGTGTCTTTCCGCTTTTCTCTTTTTTGCAAGAAAAGCACCGAGAACAATACAAGCAACCGAGAAAATCAGCCAGTAAATAATGTTGATTCCGTCATATGCGGCAAGCGGATTGAGTGCGTTCATGATAATGCTGTCTTTGAAAATGCCGACATAAAAGCCGTCAAAACAACCCACAACAATGCCTTTGATGAAGATTGCGGAAAGCGGATAAGCTACGCAAACCGCAACGAACATAAGCACGGAGTTGAGCATTGTTCCGCAACAAATTGCAATAAGACCGAAAAATGCGATTGATGCAAGTGTTCCGAGGCATATTTTGAGGAACATCGAACTAAGCTCGCTTATTACGGAATTTCCCGTGCAGACCGTGATAATGGAAATTACACCGAGGAAGAATAATGTCGGAAGAATAGACATAAGATATGCTGATGCTGTTTTTGTGACAAACAGCGTTGACCTGCCAATCGGAAGAGAACCGTACAAATCAGCCTTGCGTTTATTGTGCAGATACGAATAAATTCGCACCGTGTAGATGATTGTAAATATTATTGAAATAAGATAAATGAGGTTTGCCGATGAATACTGGAAAATCTCGATTATGCCTGTGCCTGAGTTCGTAACTCCCAGAAAGTTAAGGCTTAACAACGCACCTGTAAAGGTCATGTCCTCGCCAAGCACAACGCATATTGTGTAGCAGATTACAACCGTTACAGCCGAGATAAGTCCGAATACCACAAGCAACGGAGTACAGGCTCTCAGGTCACTGCGGAAGAATGAAAATGCCTGTTTCATTCTGCTTTTAAATGATGTTTTCTGCGTCATAACCTGCTGCCCCCATTTCACTTATAAAAATTTCCTCCAATGTCATCGGAACGGCTGAAATGTAAAGAGGTTTACGCTCCTCAAGCTTTGGCATAAACTCATCTTCCGTTCCTCTGATTGTAAGGTTGAATATATTTCCGTTTCTCCACAAATTGATAACATTGATTTCTTCAAAGAACGAATTGTCGGGAACTTCCGTGAACGCAACCTGAACCTTGCGGAGTCCAAGCTTGATTTCGTCAATTTCACGCTCAAGAAGCAACTTGCCCTTGTGGATAAGGCAGATTCTGTCGCACAATTCTTCAAGCTCACGCAGATTGTGTGACGCAATGACAACGGTCATATCGTTTGCGGAAACATTGTCAATGAGAATTTTCTTTACAAGACGGCGGACAACCGGATCGAGTCCGTCAAAAATTTCATCAAGCAAAAGATATCTCGGACAGGTTGAAATCGCCAATATCAAAGCCGCCTGTCTTTGCATACCTTTTGACATATCAATTATTTTTGCATCAGGGTCAATAGGAAACACGGAGCAAAATTGTCTGAAAGCGTTCTCGTTCCAATTCGGGTAAAGACTGCGGTAAAGATATGCCGTGTTTTCGAGTGTTGCACTGTTTGAAAAATACGGAAAATCGGGAATAAAAAAACATTCGCCCTTAACAGACGGATTGTTATAAATGTTCTGACCGTTAATTTTAACCTCACCGCTGTCAGCATCAAACACACCTGACAAAATTCTCAGAAGTGTTGACTTTCCGCCGCCGTTGCTTCCGACAATGCCGAGTACGGAGCCTCGGTTTATGTCGAGCGTAAAATCATCAACGGCAGTTACCTTACCGAACCTTTTTGTTATGTGATTAACCTCAATCATTCTTACCGCCTCCTTCGTATATGGCGTCAATAATGTCAATAAGCTGTTGGCGGGGAACGCTGTACAGTTCTGCATTTTTGGTGGCTTCTCTGAATGCTTTCAAAGCCATATCTCTGTATGCCGTGTCTTTTGTCAGCTTGTCGGTCATAAATGTTCCTCTGCCGACAGTTGAGTAAATGTAGCCGTCAATTTCAAGCGTGCGGTATGCCTTTGCAACGGTATTCGGGTTTACTCCGATTTCTTTTGCAACCGTTCGTACAGGCGGCAGTCTGTCACCCGATTTGAACACACCCGCCGATGCAAGTCTGATTACATTGTTGCAAATCTGCTCGTAAATCGGCACACGGCTTGTGAAATCAATTGTAAACATAGCCGTCCTCCTTTTAATGATTTATATGCGAATTTGTATAACATGGCTAATTCTATACTTAAATTGTACCATTTGATTGTACCATTGTCAATGTACAATTTTAAAGTTTAGAAAACTTTTTAAAAAAATTACTCAAAGTATAAAAGCAATAAAACCGTCAATAACTATTGTAAAGACAAAACCGATTAAAATTCAGATTCGGGGGTAATTCTTTGCAATACGGAAAAGTTGAAATCTGCGGAGTAAACACATCACAGCTTAAACTGCTTAAAGAAAGTGAAAAACGGGAACTGCTTAATATAATCAAAAACGGTTCTCCTGCCGAAAAGAAAAAGGCAAGAGACAAGATGATTAACGGAAATTTGCGGCTTGTGCTGTCCGTAATTCAAAGATTTACAAACAGGGGCGAAAATCCCGATGATTTGTTTCAGGTGGGTGTAATCGGGCTTATCAAGGCGATTGACAATTTTAATCCGACGCTTGATGTAAGATTCAGCACCTACGGAGTGCCTATGATAATCGGTGAAATCAGACGGTTTCTGCGTGACAACAACTCAGTCAGGGTTTCACGCTCAATGAGGGACACGGCTTACCGTGCAATGCAGATAAAAGAACAGCTCACAAATAAAAACAACCGTGAGCCGACTGTTGAAGAAATTGCCAAAATTATGGAGATGCCAAAGGAACAGGTGGTGCTTGCGCTTGAGGCAATTGTTGAGCCGGTGTCGCTTTATGAACCGTGTTTTCGGACGGAAACGATACTATATATGTAATGGATCAGATAGGCGATAAGAATGACGATTCAACATGGCTTGAAGAAATTGCCGTAAAAGAGGCAATTACAAATCTTTCGGACAGGGAAAAGCGGATTCTTTCAATGAGGTTTTTCCGTGGCAAAACTCAGATGGAGGTTGCGGCTGAAATAGGAATTTCACAAGCACAGGTCAGCCGTATTGAAAAAGGTGCTCTCGATACGATAAAGAAAAACATTTAACCGTAAGTGCAAAACAGCTGTTCAGTCGGACGGCTGTTTTGTGTTTGCATAAATTTATGTGTAAAAAATCACAGGCAAATTTCGTAAAAAAAGACGAAAAAGCAGATTTTACTTTACTTTCATACTTTTGTGTGTTAAAATTTTAGTGTATGAAAACATATTGTTTGCAAAATTTACGGAAACAAAATTAAGGAGGAAACGGTTTTGAATTCAAAGCTGAAAAATGATTCTACCGACTATTTATTCAAGGCAATTCTTTCTCTTGAAAACGAGGAAGATTGCTATCGCTTTTTTGAAGATTTATGCACAAGTGCAGAGCTTAAAGCCATGTCACAGCGTCTTGTTGTTGCAAAAATGCTTACCGAAAAAAAAGTATATACCGAAATTGTTAAGGAAACAGGTGCGTCAACCGCAACTATCAGCCGAGTGAAAAGAGCGTTGTTCGACAACGATACATACGGCTACACGCTTGTGCTTGATCGAATTAAAAACGGAGAAAAAGAGTAATGCCGAGCTATTTGTCATTTGCCCGATTTTATGACGGACTTATGCAGGACGCCTGCTATGAAAAACGCTGTGACTATATTTTAAAGCTTGCCGAAAGTTTCGGTCATGATATGGGCATAACGCTTGACCTTGCCTGCGGAACGGGAACCCTCACCCGACTTTTGAAAAAGCGGGGCGTGGATGTTTTCGGAATTGATTACAGTATGGAAATGCTCAGCGAGGCAATGCAAAGTGCCTCCGAAGAAGGGCTTGATATCCTGTTTTTAAGGCAGAAGATGCAGAGTATTGACTTGTATGGTACAATAAATACCTGTGTGTGTACTCTCGACAGCATAAATCATCTTACAAAAATTGAAGATGTTGCAAAGACATTTGACCGTGTGGGACTTTTTATGGACGATGACGGTCTGTTTATTTTTGATGTCAACACGGTGTACAAGCATAAAAATGTTCTTGCGGATAATACCTTTGTGTATGAAAACGACAGCGTTTTCTGCGTATGGCAAAACACTCCCGAAGATGATAACAAGGTAAAAATCGACCTTGATTTCTTTGAGGAAGAAAACGGTGTGTATTATCGTTCGTCCGAAAGCTTTTCGGAAAGAGCCTATACAGATGATGAAATCAGAAAAATGCTCACAGATGCAGGTTTTGAAGTAGAGGCTGTTTACGGCGACCTTACCCTTGAAAGCCCGAAAGCGGATGAACAGAGAGCAATTTATGTTGCAAGGATGAAAAAATCACGCAACAAAGAGTTTAATGAATCGAAAGGATAACCGATATGGATAAAATAATTCGTTGTATTACATCTGACGGTGCGATTATGGCGGCTTGCGTTGATGCCTCTGACATAGTTTTTACCGCAAAGAAGATTCACCATCTTTCACGCAGTGCCACAGCCGCACTCGGCAGACTTTTGTGTGCAACCTCAATTATGGGCGATATGCTCAAACAGAAAGATGCGTCAGTCAACCTTCGTGTAATGGGTGACGGTGAACTCGGTCCCGTTATCGCAGTCGGCGACAGCAGCGGCAATGTAAAGGGCTATGTCGGCAATGCAGACTGCCCGACGGAATATTATGAAAACGGCAAAATCAATGTTGCAAAAGCAGTCGGCAGAACAGGCATGCTAAATGTTATGCGTGACTACGGTTCAGGCGATCCGTACATAGGTCAGGTTGAGCTTGTCAGCGGCGAAATTGCCGAGGATATTGCAAACTACTACGCAACAAGCGAACAGATTCCCACAGTTTGCGCCCTGGGTGTGCTGATTGACAAAGAGGACGGCGAGGTTTTGCTTGCAGGCGGATTGCTTATTCAGCTTCTTCCGGGTGCAGACGATACTGTTATTGACAAGCTGGAAAAGAATATTGCAGAGCTTGAACCCGTTACAACTATGCTTGCAAAGGGTATGAGTATTCTCGATATCTGCAAAACAGCCCTCAAAGGCTTTGAGGTTGAAGTGCTTGACGAAAACCCTGTTAAGTATGTTTGCGGTTGTTCAAAAGAAAAGCTTGAAAATTATTTTTGTACCCTCAGCGATGACGATATCCGTTCTATGGTCAATGAACAGGGTGTTGCCGTTGCAACCTGTCACTTCTGCAATAAGAAATATGTCTTTACAAAGGATGACCTTGAAAAGCTGATTGCAGAGAAAAACAGCAAAGAATAAAGATTTTTAAAGGCCTTGTCGCAAATGTTCGTGATGTCACCCATAAAAATGAAAAAAATTTCAAAAAAGTGTTGACATTTGGAACAAGTTGTAGTATTATAATATCTGTCGCTGAGAGATATTCGAAATTCAACAGAACTTCGATAGAGCGACAAAGGCATGTGGGAGCATAGCTCAGCTGGGAGAGCATCTGCCTTACAAGCAGAGGGTCACAGGTTCGAGCCCTGTTGTTCCCACCACATTTGGCCCGGTAGTTCAGTTGGTTAGAACGCTAGCCTGTCACGCTAGAGGTCGACGGTTCGAACCGTTCCGGGTCGCCAATTTTTGCCTCTGTAGCTCAGTCGGTAGAGCAGGGGACTGAAAATCCCCGTGTCGGTGGTTCGATTCCGCCCGGAGGCACCAATAAAATGCGGATGTAGCTCATCTGGTAGAGCGCACCTTGCCAAGGTGGAGGTAGCGGGTTCGAGCCCCGTCATCCGCTCCAACTAAGACAGTACAGAAATTGTGCTGTCTTTTCTTTTTGTACAAATCTGTAAGGGCGGATAATATCCGCCCGCAAGTAAGCGCACATATTTTGTGATAAATCGAATTATCACAAAAACACTAAGTGATTGTCATACAGCAGCGTTCATCGGACAACGACGAATTCTTTTGACAGAGCCTGTATATTTCACACAACAAAAGGTCACGATTTTGAACCGTGACCTTGTTTTTTGAAAATTTTTTAAGACAATATCAGTTATTGATTCTTGTCAGCTTTGTGCCGGCAATGTAGAGAGTATCGCCCTCAATTCCCCATGTATCCGAACCGCCGTTTGCGGGATCGTCAGACCATTTGAGTGACTGCGACTGACTTTGATTTACAAAAGACACCTCAACGCTGATTGAAAGAGTTTTTCATCATCAATGCTGTACTTCATATCAATCAAATTAAAAATCTCATCATAGTTTATTAAATCGCCGTAATCGGAACTGCCGGCATAACTTGAAATAAGCTTGCCAAGCTCTTTTGCATTCGGGATACCGATTGTTCCGTCAGGCTTGAACTCAAGTTGTAGGCTTACTCCGTTCTCCTCGGCAATCCATGTACCCTGAATCTGTCCCTGAGGAGTGGCTTTGTTAAGTCCGTTAAATATAAAGAATGCCGCAATTGCAACAACGAGTGCAACCGCAATGCCGCACGCTGTAATTATAAACGGTGTCTTTGACTTTTTTCTTTGGAATCGGCTGTGCATACTGTGCTGAACGCCCTGATTGTTATAATCATAAGAATATCCGCCCTGCTGACCGTTCTGATACTGATTATATCCGCCTGTGCATTAACTGTCTGATACTGCGGTGCGGAATAATCGTTTGCAGGCATCTGATTATATGCGTCAGTCTGATGATTTTCAACAGGCTGATTTTCTGCAATCGGCTGTTCGTTCTGTACAGCTGTTTCCTGTACGGGTACAGGCGCTCCGCAATCGGCACAAAACTTTTCATTAGGCAATAACTGCCTTCCGCAATTTTTACAAAACATACTTCTTCTCCTGTTCAACAAAAAATAATTTCGAGGAAAACCCCTTTACAACAGCAAATTCAACCATATTATCTGTTTATTTTTATTGTACTGTTTTTTCTTCTTCAAGTCAACTGATATTTAAAAATCAGTGTTTTTACATAAAAGATATACTGAATACAGAAGATTTTACTGAGGATAGATTTGTATAATCGTTCTCGGTGACTATTTGTCAAGTTTTCATTGACAAATTACGACACAAATTGTATATTATAAGTAAGGGAGCTGACAAGTTAGTCGGCTGAGAGGAGGCTGAATGCCTCGACCTAAGACCTGATTTGGATAATGCCAACGGAGGGAAACAGCGAGCCTTTACGGACACACCTTTTGTTGGTGTGTCCGTTTTATTTTTATAAAGGAGAATCCGCTATGATTGGAAATTGTCTTGAAAATGTAAGAAAAAATGTACCGCTTGTACACAACATCACAAACTATGTAACAGTAAACGATGTTGCAAATGTACTTCTCGCTTGCGGAGGAAGTCCGATTATGTCAGACGAACCCGATGATGTTGCCGACATCACAAGCATTTGCGGCGGTCTTAACATCAACATCGGTACACTTAACAAAAACTCAATTGAGGGTATGTTCATTGCGGGCAAAAAAGCTAATGAACTTTCTCACAAAATTCTACTTGATCCTGTCGGCGCAGCGCAAGCAAGCTCCGCACAGACACAGCGGTTAAGCTTGCAAAAGAAATCAAATTTGATGTTATCAGAGGTAACATCTCGGAAATCAAAACTCTTGCACTCGGAAGCGGCACAACAAAGGGTGTTGATGCCGATGTATCGGATGCGGTAACAGAAGAAAATCTCGATAACGCAGTTGCATTTGTAAAGGATTATGCCAAAAAGTCGGGATGCGTAATTGCAATCACAGGCGCTATTGACCTTGTAAGTGACGGCGAAAAGTGCTATGTAATCCGCAACGGTCGTCCCGAGATGAGCAAAATCACAGGAACAGGCTGTCAGCTTTCGGGTATGACAACTGCATTTATCGTTGCAAATCCCGACAATGTTCTTGAGGCAACTGCCGCAGCAGTTTGTACAATGGGACTTGCAGGTGAAATCGCTTTTGCAAATATGGCAGAAACAGACGGCAACTCAACATACCGCAACCGAATTATTGACGCTATCTATAATATGGATGCCGAAACACTTGAAAAAGGAGCAAAGTATGAATTGCGATAAAAAAGATTTGTTGCTCTATGCCGTAACCGACAGGGCATGGCTTAACGGTGAAACACTTTGCAGTCAGGTTGAAAAGGCTATTAAAGGCGGTGCAACATTCATTCAGTTAAGAGAAAAAAATCTTGACCAAAAGCATTTTCTTGAAGAGGCTCTTGAAATTCAGAAACTCTGCAAAAAGTACAATGTTCCGTTCGTAATCAATGACAATGTAGAAATTGCAAAAGAAATTGACGCTGACGGTGTTCATGTCGGTCAGAGTGATATGGAGGCAGGCAATGTCCGCAAGATTCTCGGTGACGACAAAATCATCGGTGTTTCGGCTCAGACTGTTGAACAGGCTCTTCTTGCTCAGAAGCACGGAGCAGATTATCTCGGAGTCGGAGCCGTTTTCAAAACAGGCTCAAAGGACGATGCAGATGATGTTTCACACGATGAACTTCAGAAAATCTGTGAGGCTGTTGACATTCCTGTAATCGCAATCGGCGGAATCAGCTCCAAAAATGTTACGGAACTCAAGGGCAGAGGTATCGTAGGCATTGCCGTTATCAGTGCTATTTTCGCTCAGCCCGATATTACAAAGGCAACAGCAGAGCTTAAAGCACTTACGGAAAAGACGGTTGCAAATGATTAAATCTGCAATATTTGATGTTGACGGCACACTTCTCGATTCAATGAAGATATGGGATGACGCAGGAGAGCGTTACCTCTCGTCTGTCGGCAAAACAGCCGAAAACAAACTTTCCGAAAAGCTCTGTGATATGAGTCTGACGGAGGGTGCGGAGTATATGAAAAAGCAGTATGTTCTTTCATTTTCAACTGATGAAATAGTTTCGGGTGTGCTGAAAATCATTGAAGATTTTTACTTTTATGAGGTCGGTTTAAAAAACGATGCAAAAGAAATTTTGCAGTTTTTGGAATCGAACAATATCAAAATGATTATTGCAACATCAAGCGACAAAACGCATATTAAAAAGGCATTTGAAAGGCTCGGTATTCTAAAATATTTTACGGACATTGTGACCTGTTCACAAATCGGAAAAGGCAAAACAAGTCCCGACATTTACCTTGCCTGTGCAGATAAACTCGGAACAGCTCCGAGTGAAACGCTCGTATTCGAGGACGCTGTTTTTGCCGCAGAAACTGCTCACAAGGCAGGTTTCAAAACGGTGGGAGTGTATGACGAATCGAGCAGGAATGACAAAAACAGAATAAAAGCCGTTTGCGATTACTACGCAGACAGCTTTGAAAAAGCGGCAGATTGGGGGCACCACCTTTTGTCGCTGTAAAAAATTAATGCAAAGAGGAGATTAAAATGAAAACAGCATTAACAATCGCTGGCAGTGACTGCAGCGGAGGCGCCGGTATTCAAGCGGATATCAAAACTATGATAACAAACGGTGTTTATGCCATGAGCGCAATCACCGCACTTACCGCACAGAACACAACCGGCGTTACGGCAATTATGGAATCCACACCCGAATTTTTGGGTGAACAGCTTGAAAGTATCTTTACGGATATTTATCCCGATGCCATAAAAATCGGAATGGTTTCTTCATCAAGTCTTATCAAAACAATTTCGGACAAGCTGAAAAGGTACGATGCAAAAAATATTGTTGTCGATCCGGTTATGGTGGCAACAAGCGGAGCAAAGCTTATCAGCGATGAGGCGGTAAGCACCCTCAAAGAGCACCTCTTTCCGCTTGCAACAGTTCTTACACCGAATATTCCGGAGGCGGAAGTTCTCTCTGAAATGAAAATTTCAAATGAGGAAGAAATGATAAAAGCCGCTGAAATAATCAGCGAAAAGTACGGTTGTGCGGTTCTCTGCAAGGGCGGACATCAGATTAACGATGCAAACGATTTGCTCTTTAAAGACGGCACCTACACATGGTACAACGGCAAAAGAATCAACAATCCCAACACACACGGAACAGGCTGTACACTTTCAAGTGCAATAGCCGCAAATCTTGCAAAAGGCTTTGACCTTGACGCTTCCGTAAAGCGTGCAAAGGATTATATTTCAGGCGCACTTGCGGCAATGCTTGACCTCGGCAAAGGCAGCGGTCCAATGAACCACGCTTTTGACATTCAAAGTAAATTTACAAAAGAAAATTCGGAGGCAGAGCAATGAAAAAGCAGACAAGTGTATTTGAAAACAGTTTGATATGGTTCGGAGCAGGCGTTTCAATCGCCGAAATTCTCACAGGTACATACTTTGCTCCGTTAGGTTTTGAAAAGGGCATTTTAGCGTAATCATCGGTCACATAATCGGATGTGCAATGCTCTTTTGTGCAGGACTCATCGGCGGTAAGTGCCGTAAAAGCTCAATGGAAACCGTAAAAATGAGCTTTGGCAACAAGGGCGGACTTCTTTTCTCTGTCCTCAATGTTATTCAGCTTGTCGGCTGGACAGCAATTATGATTTATGACGGCTCACTTTCTGTGAACAGTATTCTGAATATGGGCGACACAGCAGGTGGATTGCCTGTATTGTAATCGGTGCATTGATTGTACTTTGGATTCTTGTCGGCATTTCAAACCTCGGCAAGCTCAACACAATCGCAATGGCGGCGCTGTTCATTCTCACAATCGTGATGTGTTTCTTCATTTTCGGAAACGGCAACGGTATGGGTGCGGCAGGCGATGACTCAATGTCATTCGGTGCGGCAGTTGAGCTTTCGGTAGCAATGCCGCTTTCATGGTTACCGCTCATCAGCGACTACACAAGAGAGGCGGAAAAGCCGTTCAAGGCAACTATTGCAAGCACACTTGTTTACGGTGCGGTAAGCTGTTGGATGTACATAATCGGTATGAGTGCATCTATCCTTACAGGCGAAAGCGATATTGCAAAAATTATGCTTAAATCGGGACTCAGCATAGCAGGTCTTGTAATTGTAATTCTTTCAACAGTTACAACAACCTTCCTTGATGCTTACTCGGCAGGCATTTCAAGCGAATCAATATTCTCAAAACTTAAAGGAAAATATGTTGCCGTTGCAGTAACAATAGTAGGTGTAATCGCCGCAATTGTTTATCCTATGGATGATATCACCGATTTTCTCTATCTTATCGGTTCGGTATTTGCCCCGATGATTGCCATTCAGATTGCAGACTTCTTCATTCTAAAAAGGGACAGAGCCGATAAAGCAGTTGATATCTGCAACATCATAGTATGGCTTGCAGGCTTTGCGGCATATCGTTTCCTGATGAATGTTGACATTATCGTCGGCAACACTCTGCCGGATATGGTTTTCACAATCATCCTCTGCGTTATAGTTACCAAAATCGCAGATAAAATCACCTCAAAATCCAAAAAAGCATAATCGCTTACAACAAAGTCAAATCCCCGTCAGATTTCTCCGACGGGGATTTTTACATTTAATTTTCGTTATTATATTTTAAAATATCATCATAAGCAATCAGGCTGACATTTTCGAGTTCATTTGCCTTATCAATGCAACCCTTTGTAAAACCGGACTTTGAAAAAATATAAAAATGCTTTTTGTCGAAATTAAAAAGCTTACTGCGTTCAACAAGTGTTTCAAGAACACCGAGGTCAACAATTTCATTACGCCACTTACATTCACCAAAAAGAGCCGTATTTTTATCAGCCGAGCCTATTATATCAATTTCTTCCTGTTGCCTTGTTTTTGGATTTGTTCCCCACCATCTGCCGATATCCGTAAAATCAATTTCGGAATCACCGTTCAGCAACCTTTTCCACAAATACTGCTTGCAGATTTCTTCAAACACAGCACCCATATAATCCGACAAATACGGTGCAATTCGACTGTACGCAAGTTCAACCGCACCTCTTGAAATTATCGAAGAATTTTCCGGCACAAAACGATACCAAAATCTGAACATATTATCCTCAATAGAATAAATTGTTTTCTTTGTGGATTTTTCACCGTATGGCACTTCTTTTCTCACAATTCCGAGAGCAACAAGATTCTTGACATAAGCAACACAAGTGCTTGAGGTTTCTCCAACCTTTGTTGAAATCTCCGATATTTTTGATGCACCCGTAGCAATTGCCGTAATCACGGCATTATAAATAGCCGGCTCTCTTACCTCTTGTTTCAAAAGATTGTTAGGCTCTTCATACAGAGCCGATACAGGATTCAGAAAAATATTTTTATATTATCCTCTATTGAAATTTTGTTGTTAATCTGCAAAAGATATTGTGGTGTACCTCCCACAAGCCCGTATGCAAGCGCCTTATCTTCAGGTGACATTCCGTTAAAATACTCACAAGCCTCGCAAAATTCAAACGGCAAAATCTTAAACTGAGCCGTTCTTCTGCCATACAAGGGTGCTTTGTATGCAAGCACATGGTCCTCAATATATGACATTGATGAACCGCAGAGAATAAGAAACAACTTTGAACTGTCTTTATATTTATCAATCAACATTTGCAATGTTGATGCAATACTCTTTGACGCCCTTGCTACATACGGATATTCGTCAAGGCAAAGGATGATTCTTTTGTTCTCTGACAATTTAAAAACATATTCAAGTGCCGACTGAAAGTTTGAAAAAGCAGTATCCGTTTTCATTCCTGTTGAAAATTCAAGAATGCACTCGCTCAAATTTTCAAGATTTTGCTTTGCATTTGTTTCAACTCCTGTGAAACAAATTGCGTTTTTATCCTTGACAAACTCGTTTATGATAGCCGTTTTTCCCACACGGCGGCGACCGTATATGACGGCAAATTCAAATTTTCCGCTGTTATACAATCTGTTAAGCTGTAAAAGCTCATTCTTTCTGCCTATAAACAAAATTCTCACCTCTGACCGTTTGCAAATTACTCATCTACGATTTAGTTATTTACGATTAACTAAATTATAAACCACTGTTTTTGCTAAGTCAAGATTATTTTGCAATTTAGGTGGTTACGATTAACTAAATCGTGATAAAGTTATATTTTTTATATGTTGTAAAAATATTGTCACCAAAGAAAATTTCGGTATAAAAAACTGTATGAATCAAACAATATTACTGCAAATAATTTGCTGAATATGTATCAGACAAAGGGCAAAATTGTCCGAAGGGAGTTTTTAATATGAAAGCAACAGGAATCGTCAGAAGAATCGACGATCTCGGAAGAGTGGTTATACCGAAAGAAATCAGGCGGACGCTTCGTATTCGTGAGGGAGATCCGCTCGAAATTTATACCGCAACGGACGGTGAAGTTATCTTCAAAAAATATTCGCCTGTCGGAGAGCTTGCGGAGTTTGCGTCACAATACGCAGATGTGCTTGCAAAAATCAGCTCAATGCCGACAATCATAACAGACCGTGACCATGTAATCGCCGCCGCAGGAGTTTCAAAGCGTGAATTTCTTGAGCGCAGGGTAACAACCGTACTTGAGGGATATATGGAAAATCGCAAAACCTATTCGGCAACACAGCAGACGCTCGGCGATATTCAGCCGATTGAGGGCATTGAACACTATGCATCGGTAATCTATCCGATTATCGCCGCCGGAGATGTTTCGGGTGCGGTAGTTATGCTCACAGGCGAACAGACCAAAATCCCGACAAATGCCGAAATCAAGCTTGCACAAACAGCCGCCGCATTCCTCGGCAAGCAAATGGAAGAATAAACTTCTAACTAACAGTTGAAGGCACTTTGACTGTTAGTACATACTTTAAATAAAATAATTAATTCAAATGATTTTTATACCATTTTATTACCGACTGCCTATCAGATTCAAAAAACTGTGTAGAAACATAAATAGCAGTATTATTAAATTGTAATTCTTTTGCTCTATACCTTTTGTGTTTTGAGTTTCCCATATTGTCAGTTCTGTTGTTTGCAAGTGCAGGATAATCTGTTGCCTTAAACAACATTTTTGTATATTCTTTAGTTTTTAACTTTTCAATCTCATCAGCTGTTATTTTAGATTGACTTATAAGTCATCTACAAAATTATAAAACAATTTTGCTACAGGCAACATACCCTCTATCCAAGTTTGTTCATCATCAATTTTAAATGGAGCCTCTGAAAGAGAAAAACTAAAATCATCCATATCTAAATCCATTTTAACTAATAAATCCCTAACAAAAGAAATTATATTATTAGACGAAAGATTTGTTTCAAAGTATATGCACTGTTTCCAATTTCTCTTGCTCTTCGTAGTTTACGACTGTCATTGCTAATATACACTCTATCCGCATTTTGAATTAAATAATTTTTCTTGGCTAAATCATTCATTAATTCCACATCTAAATCATAAACGATGTGAATAAATTTACTTAATAAATCGACCCAACTTGACACAGCTGTATATTCACCAACAAACGAGAAACCATTTGGTTTTGTATTAGAAAAATCAATATCACTATTAATGCCAAAATTCAATTCATTTTCTTCATTAATATCCGAATGAATTTTAACATAATCAAATAAATCTATGAGTATTTCAGAAAGTGATTCAGCTCTATTTAATATAGATTTTTCATTCCAAACTGTTGCTGACAAAACATCTTTATTCAATATATTAGCTTTTGAATTATCTTGAATAATTTTCTTTTTTTCGTAAAATGGCTTTGTTCCAAGTTCACTATTATTTCCTGTTATTGTTAAATTTCCAAGAGTATGCAAATATAGTTCATATACTTTATCGTAATCTTCACCAATCTCTTTTTTCCATACAACAGCATTTAATTTTTGAGGTAAAATATGCTCAATTGTAAGATTAGTAACATCTATATGTTCCTTTGTAGAATTTTCAATAGCAGATAGTACATACTTACATATAGGTTTACTATATAAAGGTTTATGAATAAGCGCTTCTTTGAATTCTTTATCAGTCGGCATACGATTACTTGTTTTTAAATCGTTGAGAAACATTACGAATTTGTCGTAATATTTCTCATATCTCTTATTATAAATTCTATCATACAGTGATTTCATAAATTTGGATAAATTTTTATTTAATTCACAAGTAGTAATTCTAACAAAATAAGTAAGCAAATAATCTAAAACTTTGCATAATGTATCTTCGTCAATGTTATTATCTTCATAATCATTAAAAATTTTGAAAATAAAAGGAAGCACCGTAGTCTGTTTAATTGAGTAAAATGCGTTAAGATACTTGGTTATTCTTTCATTATAATATAACTTCTCTCCTATAAAAGAACCATAATACCTTGATGTTTTTAATAAGTCTTTTAATATTTCTTCGTGTGTTAAATTTTTCTCCTCACAATGTTCTTTAAACAATTGATATGCGTTGCTATTTTTGACAGATTTACTCGTTTGTGAATTCAAGTAATTAATAACAAAATCTCCTAAATTACGATATCCAACATTTTTTTCAATTTCTAACCAATAGTTCTCATACAATTCGTCCTGATTCCTATCATCCATAAGAAGATAATTTCGTATTAAATCAGATAAGCTTAAATCTAAACCGCTTGAATTTATAGATTCAAATATTTTTTGAGGTTCATCTCCCTGTGATTTGTCCAATATAATTTCTACCATTTCCAGTTTCTTTATACCTTCAAAAATGTCATTTAATTCATAACCATCATCTAATGTTCTTTGTATTAAGTTTTTGAAAATAACATAATTTTTAATATATAAGAATTCCTATCCATTTCATCTATTTTTATTTTTCAAAAGCAATATTAACTGTTCATTATCAGATTTTATAGGCTTTAGTTTTAACTTGTACTTTTCATCGCAATTTCTATTAAACATAACCTCCTCTATTAAAGATTCTACTCTAACTGATACACCTATTGCAGCATCATACAATGCTTTGAGTAAAATATACACAGTAGTAAGTCGCTGTTGACCATCAATGATTAACACTTCGCTTAGAGAACTTGCCTCAACACCTACAATATAGACAATTGTTCCGGTAAAGTGTTTACGATTTTTTTGCCCTGCAATCATAATGTCTTGATACAATTTTTCACATTGAATATTAGTCCATACATAATTTCTTTGATATACAGGTATCTTAAATATTCTTTTGTTTCTCTCAATTAAGTCTAAAAATGATATTTTAAAAGGTTGCATAAATATTAACTCTCCTTAAATTATAGAATATAGGCTTTATATCGAATCACACCACATCAATCTGGCACATTTTCATTGTTGCGAGGGCGGAATTGTGGGTTTCGGGGGTTACACCGGCACAGCAAGCCGAATCAACTCTGATTTCAGCGTTTGGGAAAAGTGCCTTTAGAATCAACGCATTTGACACAACGCAGATATCGGTGCAAAGTCCTACAAGCTCGATTTTTTCAAAGCAGAATTTATCCCAATGAGTATAGCCGAATGACGGTTTGTCAATATGGATTGCATCGGGAACATCAAGTCCGTCTGCAATCTGCCAGCCGTGAGTGTTTTTTACGCAATGCACAACGGGCAGTTTTTTGCCCTCGGGAGTGCTTAGGTAATCTTCACCGTGAGTATCCCTTGTAAAAATAATTTCATTACCGTTTGAACGGTATTCTTCAATCTTTTTGCGTACATTAGGCATAATTTTCACAGCTTCATCAGTACCGAGACTGCCGTCAATAAAATCATTCTGCATATCTATTACAATCAAAGTTTTCTTCATACAAATCACTCCGTTTTTAATTTTGAACTGTACATATCAAATATATCAGCTGACTTTGCCTCTGTCAATTTATTTGCAAAAAATTTGTTTTGTAACTTGATTTTCGATGTAGGCTCAATTAAAATAGTGTTCAGAAAAACTGCAAGGAGAACGCTTATGGGACATATGTATTTTGTCAGACACGGACAGACCGTGTGGAATGTTGAAAATAAAATATGCGGTTCAACGGATATTGACCTCACGGAAAAAGGTCATGAACAGGCTGTTGAAACGGGCAAGAAAATTCTTTCAGAGAATATAAAAGCAGATATCATCCTCTATTCTCCGCTTATGAGAGCTGAAAAAACCGCAAAGCACATTTCGGAAATCACGGGAATTCCGGCAAAAGCAGAGCCGAGATTGACCGAGCAAAACTTTGGAAAATATGAGGGAACGGCAAGAGACGGTGAAGAATTTCGCGTTGCCAAAAGAGATTTCGTCAGCCGTTATGACGGCGGAGAGTCTATGCTGCACCTTGCACAAAGAATTTACAATCTGCTTGATGATGTGAAAGCAAGCGGAAAGGTTTGTATTTTAGTTGCACACAACGGCATTGCAAGAGTTGTCAACTCATATTTTAACGATATGACAAATGAGGAGTATGCAGATTTCGGTGTTAAAACTGTGAAATTCTGCGTTACGATTTTTAAGTATTTCTAAATATCCGCATAAAATCAAGGAGTACCACGCATTGTGATACTCATATTTTAGCGTTGTTATGAATATTGACGACAGAGACAGAGAAAGAAAAGGTATAGAAGAAATGCTTGTGTGAATGTCAAAAATGACTGATATGCCCGACAATCCCAAGAAAAACAAAACACAAATATAAAACATAGGCAAGGAAAAATTAGGACGCTCCAAACGGAACGTCCTTTTACATTTATATATAGCTATTTATGAGTTGCTTTGATACTGCTGGAGAAAAGCCTGAAACGCTAGCCGCAATGCAAATCGAAATCCGTTTGTGAACGCTTGTAGCTCATTCCGGTCGTAATTTCTACATCCGTTTTTTAATTTGTTCGAACAGAGCTTTTTGTTGTTCTGTGAGAGTGGCTCTGAGCTTTGTTTCAGCCGCACAACGGTTACAAACGATCCGCCTTTGTCTGTGCCGTTTGCTATGCTCTGCGCTGTTTTTTTAAAGAATGAGCGCCTTAATGCAATCTTAATACAGAGTGCCGAATCATTACACCGTTTTTTATATTTCACGGTATACTCTTTGTAAACAAGTAGAAACAGGAGAAGTATATATGCCTAAAATTACACATAGAAAAAAAGCGGCTGTCATCATTTAAGCTGATCGTTTTGGGCTTTGCCGGCGTCATAGTGCTTGGAGCGCTGATATTGATGCTGCCGTTTTCATCGACTGCGGGGTTGTTACGCCGTTTCACGAGGCGCTGTTCACATCGACCTCCGCCGTTTGCGTTACGGGGCTGGTCGTGCAGGATACGGGCAGTTATTGGTCCGCTTTCGGGCAGACGGTAATACTGCTGCTGATTCAGATAGGCGGGCTCGGTGTTGTGACAGTTGCGGCACTTTTCGCTATGCTGTCCGGCAGAAAAATATCGCTGATGCAGCGCAGTACCATGCAGGATGCCATCTCTGCCCCGAAGGTCGGCGGGATCGTCCGCCTGACTCGTTTTATTGTGCGGGGAACTTTTTTGATTGAGCTTATCGGGATGATCGTCATGCTGCCGACATTTTGCGGAAACTACGGTATTAAGGGAATTTGGATGGCGGCGTTTCATTCGGTTTCCGCCTTTTGCAACGCCGGTTTTGACATACTCGGCACCGCCGAAAACAAATACCCGTCACTTACGGGATACATAGGAAATCCGGCGATAAACATTACAATTATGCTTTTAATTATTGTGGGCGGTATTGGATTTTTGACCTGGGACGATATTTACACAAACAAGTGGCATTTCAAAAAATACCGTATGCAAAGTAAGGTCATATTGGTAACAACGGCAATCCTCATTATCGCTCCCGCAGTATTCTTTTTCTTTTGCGATTTTACGGGGCTGCCGCTCGCCGAAAGGATTCTTGCGTCGCTTTTTCAGTCTGTCACACCGAGAACCGCCGGTTTCAATACCGCTGATCTTCCCGCTATGACCGGTTCTTCCAAGGCAATTATGACCTTGCTCATGCTCGTCGCGGCTCGCCCGGCTCCACGGCAGGCGGTATGAAAACGACTACGCTTGCCGTTCTGATTCTGAGTGCATTCTCCGTCTGTCGCAAAAAGGACGATGCCGAAGTCTGCGGCAGGCGCATTGACGGTTCGGTAGTGAAAAACGCCGCAGCCGTTGCCGTAATGTATTTCCTGCTGTTTTTTGTCGGCGGCATTGTTATCAGCACGGCAGAAGGTCTGCCGCTTAGCACCTGCCTTTACGAAACGGCGTCCGCTGTCGGAACGGTCGGGCTTACCCTTGGAATCACACCGCAGCTCGGTGTTATTTCTCAGCTTATTTTGATCGTCTTGATGTATCTCGGCAGATCGGCGGACTTACCCTGATTTACGCGGCGGTTTCCAACAAAAATCAGAGCGGAGCAAAGCTGCCACTCGAAAAAATCACAGTCGGATAAAGGAGTTACTATATTATGAAAAACATATTGTTAATAGGTCTCGGCAGATTCGGTAAGCATATTGCTTTGCAGCTGAATAAGCTCGGACACGAGGTGATGGCGGTAGACATCAACGAAGAAAGAGTCAATGAAAGTCTGCCGATCGTCACCAATGCACAGATCGGCGACAGCACAAACACGGAGTTTTTAAGGTCGCTCGGTATCGGAAACTTTGATGTGTGCATCGTCACCATCGGCGGAAATTTTCAAAACTCGCTGGAAACCACTTCTTTGCTGAAAGAACTCGGCGCAAAATTAGTTGTATCCCGTGCCGAGCGTGATGTGCAGGAAAAATTCCTTCTGCGGAACGGAGCGGACGAGGTCATTTACCCGGAAAAACAGGTAGCAAATTGGGCTGCTATTCGGTACACCGCCGACCACATTCGGGATTACATTGAGGTTGGTGAGCTCATGCCATTTTTGAGGTAGAGGTGCCGAAGGGATGGATCGGCAAAACCGTCGGAGAACTGGATATCCGCAGAAAATACAGCATCAATATTATGGCAACCAAGGAGAACGGAAAAATCAATATGGCAGTTTCACCGGAAACCGTTTTTACGGACAAGATCACTCTTTTGGTTCTCGGTGCTTACAAAGAACTGCAAAAGTGTTTTCGCATTTAACAGAGGTGAATGAGGATGGCTGAGCTATTGCTGATTGTCAGCCTGCTTGCCGTATTTGTTTTCGGATTTTATCTTATAAGCAGGCTGGATCGATTTCTTGAAGAAAACAGAAAGGCACTGTTAAAGGAAAACGAATCCTGCGAGCCTTCCAAAGTCCTGCTGCCGCATGGACTGTCCGAAAGTGAAATATTATGTGAGATACGCCGTTTTCGTGAAACGCACGGAATGTCGATATTATTCTTTCTGATGGGCAGAAGAATGATTTTTAGGTTGCGGTTAGATTTTTTTACAGTTTTACTGTATAATAATAA
>ENA-OQCP01000019-OQCP01000019.1-human-gut-metagenome-genome-assembly--contig:-NODE-19-length-57882-cov-4.174669_pt1 | contig 57882 bp, 74 predicted proteins | sample MGYA00242760_ERZ504583 | MGnify/ENA primary metagenome ERZ504583 (study PRJEB26092, sample SAMD00036308) | human gut metagenome | host: Homo sapiens | study: EMG produced TPA metagenomics assembly of...
TATTTATCCGCGCCCCCAAAGAAAAGAAAAACTTTCCGAAGCCGGCAAAAAAACTGTCAAAAAAAGCGCCGCGGGCAGACCGAAAACCGCCGCGATGCATAGCGTACCCGCCGGGCAGCGGAGAAAAATAAAAAAATTTTGAAATAACAGTTGATTTTTGCGGCGCGTTGTGCTAATATACTATGGCAATCAGATGCGCTGCTAGCTCAGTTGGATAGAGTGTTTGGCTACGAACCAAAAGGTCAGGGGTTCGAATCCCTTGCAGCGCGCCAAGAACGGAAGCAATACCGTAGGTGTTGCTTCCGTTCTTTTTTTATTTTCAAGGGCTACGAACCTGAGAGGGGTGAGCGGCGTTAGAGAAAACAGTCCGGTGGACTGTTTTTAGCGCGAAGTGTGAGGCGGGTACTGCTGCGCAGCAGCGGTCGCCGAGCACGCAAGGCGGCGCAGCGACTGTATCCCTTGCAGCGCGCCAAGTTAAAAGCTTGATAACTCTGAGCTTTTGGAGTTTGAAGGGCTTTTTTCTTTTTAGTTTTCGGTAGCATTTCTAACACTTTTTCTAACATTTATCCTGCAAACAGCTTTAAGTACCCATTTTTATATAACCTGTTGACATTTGTTTTTGAGTTTGCTATTATATACATACCGAAAGTATGTAAGGAGCGAATATGAGCAGAAATAAATATCCGGAGGAAACGGTAAATCTTATCCTCGATGTGTCCCAGCGTTTATTTATAGAAAAGGGATACGACAACACAACGATTCAGGATATCATCGATGAACTGGGCGGACTCACAAAGGGCGCGATATATCACCATTTCAGTTCAAAGCAGGATATCCTTGATGCGGTCATAGAACGGCTTTGCAAAAAATACGCTGTCTGCGAGTTGGCGTAAAATTCAATCCGATACCGATATTACGGGCGGAGAGAAGCTCAAGCGTATGCTTGCTGCGGCTCTGACGGATGAGCAGGAACAGCAGTTCAGAAAATTGGGAGTGCATTTGCAGAATATGCCGCAGATGCTCAGCGACCTTGTTCTGCGCTCCGTAAACGATATAGCACCTAATGCCTTTGAACCGGTTATCGAAGAGGGCGTTAGGGACGGATCTCTGTCGGTCATGTTCCCGAAGCAGGCTGCCGAGGCGGTTTGCTTATCGCGAATATTTGGATAAACCCGCTTGTTTTTCCTGTTGACAACGAAGAGCTGAAAGCAAAGTTTGAGTTTATTTGCGGTATAACAAAGTCTATCGGGCTTGACATTTCAGACATCTATCCGCTGCTCGACAAAATGAACAGCGATATCAATCTTTAAATATTCGGGAGGGTTTTACCCCTCCCATATATATTAATATTAAACATACCAAAAGTATGTAAGGAGGTAAACCATGTCAACAACTTACACGAAAAGAGAAAAGTTCCGATATCTTCTGGGTCTTTCCGGTCAGAACATCATATACGGAACAGTCACATCCGCGCTCGCATATTATCTTCAGTTCACGATTCTGATTCCTGCCGTATGGGTCGGTCTGATATTAAGTGTTGCGAGAATATTTGACGCCGTCAAAGACCCGTTTATCGGAGCGATGATAAGCAGAGGAAAACATAAACTAAAGGACTATCTTATCGCAGTGCCGATTCCCACAGCAATACTGACGATTCTCTGTTTCAGTAACGGAATTTATTCCGCGGAAAACAGTATGCCTAAAAATATTTTAATAGTGTTATCTGCGTTTGTGTTTTACATAATATGGGAAGTTGTGTTTACAATCGGCGATATTCCGATAACCGGGTATCCGTCAGTGCTCACAAGTGATGAGGGCGACAGAACAAAGTTGCTTTCGCTGCGTCCGATAGGTGGAATGGCGAGCGGTATAAGCACGCTTGCCGTTCAGCCGATTGCTTTTGCGTTGTCGGCAGTTTTCGGCGGAAGTGCAGTGGATGAGCGAAATGCTTTTCTTATAACGGTTGCCGCGTTTTCAATCATCGGCGGGGCGCTTTTTCAGTTTACCGCAATCGGTCGGTGGAAAGGGTTTCTGCCGAGCGCAGCGAAAATTCAGGTCAGCTCAGATATTTTATTACAAATCCGTTGCTCAGAAAAATCAGTATATCGGGATTTTTGGGCAGTCTGAAAGCCATGACCGGTGTTATTCTCACTCCGCTGGTAACCTATTATTTTGCAAGCAAAAATCCGCAGATGTCGCTGATTTATACGGCACTTTTCGGAGTGGGAAGTATTGTGGGACTGGTAATCTCGGCGGCAGCAGTCCCTAGTTTATCTAAAAAATACGGAACAAAAAGGCTCTTTGCCGCCGTCAATCTGATAAACATTTTTCCGAATCTTTTGCTGTTTGCGCTGTATATTAAATATCCTCAAAATATGACGGACATTCCGCAGACTGTTGCGATGTTTGTGCTTACACTTATAACGGGGAGTTGTGTCAGCATATCTTCGACGGTTCAAATGTTGATAATCTCACAAGCCGTTGACCTTGAAGAAAAAATATCCGGAAACAGACCGGACGCGCTGTTTTTCTCGGCGCAGACATTTATTGTAAGATAGGTACCGGCTTGTCGTCGCTGGCGGCAAGCATAGGCTATGCCGTCGTCAAATTTTCATCCTCTGAAACGGCGGCACTTAACGATTTTATTGCAAACGGCGGAATACCGAGCTTGACGGCAGATATTCAAATCTGATGACACTTCTGTTTATGCTGTACACTCTGCCTGTCGCATTGAGCTCGCTTCTGTCCGCGCTTCCGTTTATTCGCAGGGAGCGGGAGTGAGGTATTAAAACCCCGTGAAGCTATAAAACATTCCGCCCGGGGTCCCGGACGGAATGTTGCTTTTTGTGCCTATTCGGTCAATTCAGCACAAAATCGACCGTCTTTGTTTCTCCGGCGCGGAATGTCAGCGTCTCCGTCTTGTCGGAGAGCCCGCATGAAACGGTGATCGTTTGGTCGATGTCGGAGGTCACGGTGACCTGTGCCGTTTTGCTTTGCAAATCCCACCTGAGCGAGTCAACCGTCGCACGGTTCTCGCCTTTATCCCGGTTATCTCGCCTGCGTCAAAGCCCGATTCAAACAGAGCCGGAAGAATCTCGATTTCGTTTTTGTTCGAGAAAACGAGGGCTTCGTTGACGATTCCGAGATAGCCTATGGCAAAGTCGGTGCAGTAGCAGCTTCTTTGATCGTAATCGTGGTTCGTCATAAGCGAGGGATATCTTATTTTATGGTTCTGAAGCTTCACGAGCGCAGAGGTGAGGCTCGTTCTGTCCTTGAGCCTTGCGGCGATGAGCGAACGGTGAACAAGTGCGTGGCTCGCCTCGTTTTCAGAGGTTCTGTTGTTTATCGCCTGTATGCAGGCGGACTTGAGACGCTCGTCGTTCTGCGTTTCAAACAGCGGCCACACGCAATAGAGGTGGCTCAGATGCCTGTGCTCGTTGTTTTCTTCAAATTGGCTGCACGCCCACTCCTTGAGCGCGCCGGTTTTGTCGAGAGATACGGCGGGAGCTTTCGGAGCATATATTCCCATTTTGCCGTGTCGGTTTCCGGCGCGGTGTCTTTTATAACGCTCAAAAGCATATTCAGATTGTCGCGGCAGGCGGCGATGTCGATAGCCGCGTTTGCGTCGGAGGGAGAGGGATAGTTCGACGGATTGTTTTCCGGGGAATAGCTCGGCAGGATGCAGTAGTATTCGTCATCCGCAAGCGCCGTCTTGCCCGCTTCATAATGAATCGAGCCGTTCGAGTCGGTGTAATATTCGGGGGTCATAAGCTGCTCCCAGTAGTTCGCCGATTTAATCAAAAGCGGCAAAAGCACATCGCGCTCAAGCCGGAGATATCCCCTGTCCTCGATCGCGCGAATGTCTTCGTCCGTAAGGTCGTCCGCGGTGACGGAAAGCACGGATCTGAGCTTGTCAAGGTCGATTTCGCCGCTGAGCGGAATTTTGATATCTCCGTAGCATTGCAGGGTCTCATAGAGCGGCTGGATCATCCAGCTTGAGCCTGCGTTCCAGTATCGAAACGGATACGGATAGCAGGTTTCCGTTATTACCGCCTTGTCGCCGTCGGTGTTTACGGGGGCTTGGATGGCGTCGGTAAATCCGTGGGTCGCGAGCGCGTTTTCCTCCCAGTCGGGAAGCTGGCGGAGAATAAAATATGCGTAGCCTATCGGGGACGAGGAGATGTTGCCCGTGTTCATCGAGGAGGTTTGCAGGTTCACATTTGCGTCCATTGTGTATTTGCTGCCCCAGCCGTGTTCCATTCGCCTGTCCACATACCGTAAAGGCGGGGCGCGGAATATCCGCTGCAACACAGATAAGCGTATCTGCCTGCATAATACGAACGCTGGCTGAGCGCGGGATCGAGCTTTTTCTTGAACCTCTGCTTTCTCAGCAGCTTTTCGTTCGATTTTTCTGAGATGCCGTCTTTGAGAGTCAGCGTGACTGCGTTGAACTGCGGCTGATATACCGCAAGATGAGCGTCAAGTGCATTGGAATAGTTGAATTTTCCCTCGGCTGAGTATTTTTTCACAAAGTCCGTTGTCCGGTTATAGAGCAAGTCGATGAGCGCGCAGCCGCTTTGTGACGCGAAGGCGGAAAGCTCGCCCATATTGTAATCTCTGCCCGTAACAGTGATAAGATAAACCTCGTCCGCCCCGCTGACGGTCAATTTCGGCTGCTGTCGCCCGCGTATTGCTCATCTTTCGGCGCGTCCGCTTGCGTTACGCTTAAAGTTCCGCCGATATTCAAAACATAGGTGAGCGTGGCGTAGCCGCCGTTTTTGAGTTCGGATTTTTCATAGTCGGGATAGTGCGCAACCATGGCAAGATAAGTTTTGCCCTCGTCGGCGAGCTTTTTATATTTGATATTCACCTCGTCGCCCTCGGAGTAGTTTGCCATGGTCGAGATATCATCGTAGGAGAGCGTAATATTTACGGGCGCGTTCTTGCTCGATTTTTTGATTTTTGTAACCGTGACGCCGTCGGCAAGCGAGGTGAAAGTAGTTCTCTCCCATGTGCCGTTTTTGTCGGTGTATTTCACGCCGACCTGCGCGGTCCCGTAGTCTGTGTAGCGGATATATCCTTGATGCGGTGCCGCTCGGAGTTTATTCTCAGCTGACCGCCGGGATGAAAGCGATACACATCGTCATAGCTCGCGTTGTCAACGATATCCTCGCATTTAACGATGCTCTGCTTGACCTGTTCAAGCTCGCTTGATGTGTCCGGACAGGTGCGGGCGTTGATATTCGGCATGATGAAATGCATATTCTGATAAATTATCGTGTCCGAGTACGGGCTGCCGCTTGTGATAAAGCCCTCGAGCCCGTTCCCGCCGACCATTCCGCGGCGCCAAGCTTTTGTTTTGTTCGTCCTCTTTTCGGACAGCTCCGTGTAGCTCTCGGAATAAGAGAGCTTTTCGTTGTTTGCCGCAGTGTCGATAAGCTTCGGCTTGCTTGCACATGATGAGCACAAAACGCATATCGCGGCAAGTGCCGCCGCCAAAGCAAAATTCTTTAAAAGTTTCATTTTCTCACCTCACACCTTGATTATATCATACGGCAAAGAGTCTTTCCATTAAAATAATATACAAAAAATCTTCTGAATAATTGTAGGTTTGAGACAGATATATCGCAAAGAGAAAATAAAAAGCCGGCACACCTCGCGGTTCGCGGAGAACGGTGTCCGGCAATATGAACTTCGCCGCCCGAAGATTTCTCCGGGCGGCGGGTAATTCGGTTATTTATACAGCGGGCCGTAGGCGGCGCAGGCTCTGTAGTCTGCACTCTCGAGGTCCTTTGTGCCGAACGCAGACCATGCGTGCGGACGGTAGATGTCCTCGTCGGCGACGTTGTGCATCGCAACGGGGATTCTGAGCATGCTCGCGAGCGTGATGAGTCTTTGCCGATGTGGCCGTAGCTGATAGCGCCGTGGTTTGCGCCCCAGTTCGCCATGACGGAGTAGACATCCTTGAACGCGCCCTTGCCGGTGAGTCTCGGCGCGAACCATGTGGTCGGCCAGGTCGGGTCGGTGCGCATGTCGAGCTTGTTGTGGATCTCATCGGGCAGGGTGGCGGTGTAGCCCTCGGCTATCTGAAGCACCGGGCCGAGACCCTTGATGATGTTGACTCTTATCATTGTCATGGGCATGACAGCCTGAGTCTTGAAGTGCGAGGAGTATCCGCCGCCTCTGAAATATCCGAGGTCTGCGGGGCACCAGTCGGTAGCCTTGAGCATAGCGTCGATATCCTCGTCGGTGACATTCCACCACTCCTTCATGACCGCGTTGCCGTCCTTGTCCTTGCAGACGCCGGTGGCGTCAAGCGCGGCGGCGCCGGAGTTGATGAGGTGGATGAAGCCGTCCTTTGCAACGCCCTCGGGGCGCATGCCGCAGACTCTTTCAACAGCGTCGGGGCTCCAGTATGTACGAACATCGGCGAACAGGCTCGCTCTGCCGGTGACGAGTTTGCCCAGAAGCATCGACAGACCGTTGAGACCGTCGTTCTCGGTAGCGAAAGTGAGCGGCTCTTTCTTGCCGTTCCAGTCGAAGGTGGTGTTGAGCATAGCTCGGTGAAGTCGCCGTTGGGCATGAAATCGGTCCACTGGCGCTGACCCTGGAAGCCGCCGAGTATGGCGTTGCGGCCGAGTGCCTCTTCGTGCCAGCCGTCCTTCGGGCCGGAGTGCTCAGCCTCTGCGCCGACGGGGCGGACATCGTTGAGCTTATCGTTGCCGAGCATGATGTCGCGGCAGATAAGAGTCATCTTGACGACGAACTCCCACTCCTTCTCCTTCTGCTCGGGGGTGTGTCTGATATTTTCGGGGTTCTTGTCGAAGCCCTCGGGGCAGTTTGCCTTGACCCACTTGAGCGCACGCTCATATTCCTCGTGGTCATAGATGCCGAGCTCGACGCGGCGGGTAACTTCGACCATGTCGACCCACTCGGCGCGGATGCCGAGATACTCCTGCCAGAAATCGGCGTCGCAGAACGAGCCTGCGATACCCATTGCGACAGCGCCTATGCCGACATAAGACTTGCCTCTGAGCTGGCCGACAGCCGCGGCGCAGCGTGCGAAGCGGAGAATCTTCTCGGCAACATCATCGGGATGGGAGTGTCGGTGACATCCTGAACATCCTTGCCGTAAATCGAGAATGCGGGCAGACCTCTCTGCGCATGAGCCGCCAGAACCGCCGCGAGATAGACCGCGCCGGGGCGCTCGGTGCCGTTGAAGCCCCAGACTGCCTTGACGGTCAGGGGATCGAGATCCATCGTCTCGCTGCCGTAGCACCAGCAGGGGGTGACGGAGAGGGTCGCGCAGACGTTCTGAGTCGAGAAGAAGTCGGCGCACTTTGCCGCTTCTGCTGCTCCGCCTATCGTGCAGGGGGAGATGATGCACTCAAAGGGAGTGCCGTTCGAATAGAACACATTTTCTTCGATGAGCTTCTTGGCAGCGAGCGCCATGTTCATCGTCTTTTCCTCAAGACTCTCTCTGACTCCGCCCCAGCGGCCGTCAATGATGGGTCTGATTCCAAGCTTTGCTTTTGCCATTTTTCAGTCATCCTTTCGATGTTGTGTTGCCACTACCGGGCGCAACACTTATTTAAGTATTTTCAAAAAGCTCTCATATGCGCCCGCCCATTTGTCGGTGTCGCACGGAGCATATTCGCGTAATGCTTCGCTGCGCGAGATTATCTCCCTCGCCTTTTTGATATCCGGAATGTCGCCGGAGCTCAGGAGCTGAACGGCGATATTGCCGAGCACGGTCGCCTCTATCGGACCCGCCTTCACGGGGACATTGCAGGCGTTCGCGGTCATTTGGCAGAGCAGGGTATCTTTCGTGCCGCCGCCGATAACATGTATATCAGGATAGTCCCTGCCGGTACATTCTTTTATCATCGAGAACGTGCTGCGGTATTTCATCGCAAGGCTCTCGTAGATGCAGCGCATTATCTCGCCGACTGTCTGCGGGACATACTGACCCGTTTTGCGGCAGAATTCGCGCACGCGACCGGGTATATCTCCGGGCGGCGTGAACTCGGGAGAGTCGGGGTCGATAAAGCACTTGAACGACTCCGCCGAGAGCGCCATGCGCTCGAGATCGGCGTAGCTGTATTCCTCGCCCTCGCGCTTCCACTGCCTGCGGCTCTCCTGAATGAGCCACAGTCCGATTATATTCTTGAGCAGCCCCGTCATGCCGCCGTAGCCGCCCTCGTTGGTGATGTTTATCGAGAGCGATGTGTTGTTGACAATAGGCTCGGGTATTTCCGTGCCGAAGAGCGACCATGTGCCGCTGCTCAAAAACGCGAAGCTGTCGAGCTGAGAGGGGACGGCGGTTATCGCCGACTGCGTGTCGTGTCCGCATACGCTGACAACTTTAACGGGGTCCGAGCCCCAGCTCTTCGCATATCTCCGCGCTGAGCATTCCGTTCTCGGTGCCCGACGGCACAATGGGCGTGAGGATTCCCGACGGGATGCCGAGGCGGTCGAGAATGTCGTATGCCCAGTCTTTTGTCTTTATGTCAACCATCTGCGAGGTGGTCGCTATTGAATATTCGGTCTGCTTTCTGCCCGTGAGCATATAGGCGAATAAATCGGGCATGAACAGCATTTTATCCGCCCTGTCGAGAATGTGCGGGCGGTATTTTTTGAGCGCGCAGAGCTGGAAGAGCGTGTTGAGCTCCATGAACTGGATGCCCGTGCGGGAGTAAAGCTCCTCGCGGGAAACTGTTTTAAACACTTCTTCAATCATTCCCGCCGTGCGTGCGTCGCGGTAGTGGATAGGATTTTCGAGCAGGCAGCCGAATTCGTCGAGCAGCCCGAAGTCAACGCCCCAGGTGTCGATGCCGATGCTGTCGAATCCGCCGGCGAGCTTCGCCTTTGTCAGTCCCTGCTTTATCTCAAAAAACAGGCGCAGAACATCCCAGTAGAGCGTGCCGTTCACGCTCACGGGGTCGTTCGAGAAGCGGTGAACTTCTTCGAGGCGGATATTCTCCCCGTCAAAATGTCCGATTATCGCGCGTCCGCTCGACGCGCCGAAGTCGAACGCCAAAACTCTTTTTTCCATTGATGCAGAGTCCTCCGAGTTATTTTACAACGCCCTTTTTGAGGATGATGTTTGCGTATACGGCGGTCTCGCCCGTCGCGATGACGGCGTATGCCTTTCTCGCTCTGTCATAGAAAGCGAAGCGCTCCATGAGCTCAAAGTTCTTGTCGCCCTCGTTCGCTTTAACTATCTCTTCGTATTTGTCCCAGACTGCCGGGCGATCTCCGTCGCCGTTGTTGTCCATGAGCGCAACGGGGGCGTCAACATAGGTGTCGAGGGGCATGAGCTTCAAAACCGCGTCGAGAACCTCGGGCACTCCGTGACCGTCGAGGCGAACAAGGCGCTGAGCTATGCTCGCCGCGGGGAAGTTGCCGTCGCCGATAACTATCTCGTCGCTGTGTCCCATCTCCATGAGGATCTTGAGAAGCTCGGGGGAGATGATAGGTGAAATATTTTTAAGCATTTTTATATCCGTCCTTTCGGAAAAATCAGTCAATTGAATACATGCTGTAGAGCTCGCTGTATACGCCGCCCTTTGCCATAAGCTCGCGGTGGCTGCCCTGCTCGGCGATGCCGTCTTCTGTCAGCACGACTATCTCCGCCGCGTTTCTTATCGTCGTGAGCCTGTGGGCGATAGTTATGACCGTGCGCCCCTTTGCAAGCTCTTCGAGCGACTGCTGAACAAGGCGTTCGCTCTCGTTGTCGAGCGCGCTCGTCGCCTCGTCGAGAATGACTATCGGCGGGTTCTTCAAAAACAGGCGCGCTATCGAAATGCGCTGCTTCTGACCGCCGGAGAGCTTGACCCCGCGCTCGCCGACATATGTGTCGTAGCCCTCGGGCAGCTCTTCTATAAATTCGTGTGCCCCGGCTCGCTTCGCCGCAGCTATTATATCTTCTTTTTCAGCTCCCGGGCATCCGTAGGCTATGTTGTCCCTGACCGTGCCGGAGAACATGTAGACATCCTGCTGAACCGTGCCTATATTCGAGCGCAGCGAAGCTAAAGTTATGTCGCGGATATCTTTTCCGTCGAGCAGTATGCTGCCCGAATCCACATCGTAGAAGCGGGGGATAAGATTGCAAAGCGTAGTCTTGCGCCGCCGGACGGACCGACGAGGGCAACATTCTCGCCCGGAGCTATATGCAGGGAGAAATCGGAAAGAATTTTCTTGTCCGTGCCCTTGTATGAAAATGTAACGTTTTTGAATTCGATATCGCCCTTGACGCCGCTTATGGGCTTTGCGTCCGGACTGTCTTTTATGTCGCTGACTTCGTCCATTATTTCAGTAAAGCGCTCGATGCCAGTCATGCCGCGGTTGAACTGCTCGCTGAATTCGACCATTGTGCGTATCGCCGCGAGCAGGGTGCTGACCATGAGCAGGCTCGCCGAGAAGTCGCCGACGGTAGTTTTGCCTTTCATCATAAACACTGCGCCCACGCCGACTATTGCTATATACATCAGTCCGTCGCAGAGTCTTACGGTGCAGTGGAAGCTTGCCATGTATCTGTAGCCGTTTTTCTTCGATTTGAAGAAGCGGCGAGAGCCCTCGTTGAACTTTTCGCGCTCAATGTCCTCGTTGGCAAAGCTCTTGACAACTCTTATGCCGAGCAGCGAGTCCTCCGTCCGCGCGTTTATCTCGCCTATCTCGCGTCTCTGCTGTTTGAACGCGGCGCGCATCTTGCGGCGGCTGTGCGAAGTCAGAAGCATCATAAGAGGCATGAGCGAAAAGACTATTATCGCAAGCCATATGTTCATCGACGCGAACATGATGAATCCCGCGACTATTTTTATCACGGTCATCAGGACGTTCTCCGGACCGTGATGGGCGAGCTCGGTTATGTCAAACAGGTCGTTTGTTATTCTCGACATGAGCTGACCTATCTTCGTGTCGTCATAGAATGAATATGACATATCCTGCAAATGCGAGAACAGGTCGTTTCGCATATCTGTTTCAATTCTCGCGCCCATGATATGCCCGCCCGACGCCGTATAGTAGCTCGCGGCGGTGTCGATTATTCGCAGTAGAATGTAGAAGCCGACTATTTTTATTATCAGCTCCGCCGTCAGGTCGTGAATATCATGCGCCGCGCGGTCGGTTATCTGCCGAACTATCAGCGGCAGGGCGATCTCGCATACGGTGGTCATCGCGGAGCAGAACATATCGAGGGCGAACAATCCCGAATATTTTTTATAGTAAGGCAGGAACCTTTTGAGCATCCTGCGGTTGCGGCTGGAGTAGTCCCCGGACAAACAAACACCCCTAATCAAGCAGTTATATATCAAAATTATACAACATTTATTTCCCTTTGAAAAGGGTCGGCGGAGAGAAAAAATATTTTCTTGCCTGTGACAGTTTTTGTCCTTGAAAAAAGACGAGCGTTTTTGTATACTATGATATATACAAACGCATATAAACACATTTTATATTTTATTTTATAAAGAAAGGGAGGTCTCACTATGCGTATTCTCATATGCGACGATGAGCCCGCAATGGTCAAGCAGATATCCGAAATAATCGCGGACGCTTATCCCGATATTGAGCTTGTCGGCGTACACAGCTCCGCCGAGCTGTCCGAGAAGCTTGCGCCCGAGGACGCAAACAGAAAATTCGACCTCGCCTTTCTCGATATTGCCGTCAGCGACGAGAGCGGCGTGGATATCGCGGAGTTTGTCGGCGCGTTGTGCCCCGGGGTCAAGATAGTTTTCGTCTCCGGGAATCAGGATCTCGTCTCGAAGGCGTTCGTGACCGTTGACGACTGTGGGTATATCTATAAGCCCGTCGACCCGAAGCTGCTCCTCGGCTATATCGAGCGCGAACGCGCCGGGATGCATCAAAGACCGAGCCGCGAATATTTTGAATACACCCGCCGCGGCAGCATCCACAGGATAGGGTGCGATAAGATACTTTTTATCGTCAGCGTGCGCAATTATCTGGAGATACATACGGTTGACGGAGACAGCGTCACCGTGCCGGGCAAGCTCGACGAGGCGGGACGGCAGCTCGAAGCGGGCTTCGTCCGCTGCCACAAGAGCTATCTTGTGAATTTAAAATATATCGCGAGATATACTGCGACGCAGTTTATCATGATGAACGGGAAGATAATTCCGATAAGCCGTTCCAGGAAAAAGGATTCAACGGACAGGTATGTGCTTTTTAAGGGAGCTTTGGTCAAATGACATTTTTTGATGCGTTCTGGTATGTGTTCAACTTTCTTTCGATAGCGCTCGTGGTGGTGTTTCTGTGCATGAACCTCACTCCACGTTTCAACCGCTACGCGGTATTTTTCTTGACGCTCATACCGTTCTCGGCAATAGCGCTCGCCCAGCATTATTTCTACGATGTGCCGTCGGTGTTTTTTAAGATTCCGGCGTTTGCATATTATTTCATTTCGTCAATAGCCTATTTCAAAGACAAACTCAGAACCCGGCTTTTCGTCTCGATAGTGCTGATGTCGTTTACATATCTCGTTTCGGCTCTGCTCGTAACCGGGTGTATCGCCTGCGGGCTCAATCCCTATGACGACATAATGACCTATATAGTCTCCCTGCCGAACACGGTGGGACTGATAGTGCTCTTCGGCGGCTTTACTTATCTTAGAATGAAGAAGCACAAAAATATGATTCTCCCGAGCGGCAGATGGCGACATTTATCTTCTTCCCGCTGAGTCAGGTCATAGTCATGGCGGCGGCGATGATGATAATCTCATATTACGGCTGGTTCAGGGACAAGAACACCGGCTGCCGTTTCTTGAGGATCCGACCCGCGCCCCGATGATAATGCTCTGCGTTGCGGCGGTTCTGTGCATAATCTCCGACGCGTTTTGCTCTATATCATGGTGCGCTCGTCGCAGAACGAGAAGCTGCGCGAGGAGCTGAGAATAAAAGATTATCAGAACGCGCTGAATCTCGAATATTACAAAAATGTCGAAAACAGCAGCAACGAAGTAAGAAAGATACGCCACGACCTCGCGAACATAATTCAGACGGCATATGAAGTTGTCCACAGCGGAAACGAAGTCGACCGCGAAGCGGCCGAGCGGATGCTCGACCAGCTCAGAACAGAGGTCGCGGATATAAAAATAGAAAAATCCTGTCTCAACACTCTTGTCAATGTTATCGCCTCGAACAAGGCGAACGAGTGCAGAAAGAATGACATCGCCTATGATTTCGACCTCAATGTGCCGAGGTTTGTTGGTATCGAAGATGTCGATATCTGCAAGGCGTATGTCAATATTTTCGACAATGCGATAAATGCGGCTAAAGCTCTCGAAGAGAACAGATATATAAAAATAAGAAGCTTCGTCGACGAAAACGACGGAATGTTATATATCAGCAGCGAGAACGCGTCGCGCCCGACTACGAAGAGAAGAAAAAGAAGCGGACGGGCGACCACGGCTACGGACTGAAGATTCTCGAAGAGACCGCCGAAAAATACGGAGGACACGCGGCGGCGAATCAAAGCGGCGGCATATTCACCTGCGTTTTCGCAGCGAGGGCATAAATAATACTATTATAATATATAAAAAACAGCCGCGACATGAAAACTGTTGCGGCTGTTGCTGTGTTATTTTATTTAGGCTCCCCCGTAGAGGGTGTTTCGCTTCGCTCAAAGTAATAAGTAAAAGTGAATAGTGAAAAAGTACGCGGTATGAGCGGATATCTCCGACCGTGAAGAAAATGCGCGGTATCGACGCGGAATTTGCAGGACGCAATGAGCCGCAAATTCGGGTACCTTGAAAATTAAACAACGGCTCGGCAACAAAATTTTATCGAATTATACCCGCAAAAATCATACCGCGAGACAGAATATATCTGCCTCCGCGGTTTTATATTTTTTTATGCCGTTTCCCGAAGCTGTATTTCGCGGCTGACTTCAAGCCCGTCGTGCGTGAGGGTGAGGCTATTCCGCCGCTGTCCGAGGTCGAATACGCCTTGCGCCCGAACGCCGACATTATGCCGACGAGCACATCGTCAGATATCTCGGCGAGGCGGTTCGTGATTATCATCGTCTCGGGGCGGAGTTTGTCCAGCGCTTCCTGCGGGACGGCGCGTTCGCCGTGGCAGGGGACTTTAAGCGCGTCGATTCGCCCGATAGCGTTTGCGAGTCTCGCGAGGTCGCCCGTGTCGTTTACCATGTCGCCCGCCAAAAGAATACGCCTGCCGTTCTGCTCGGCGAGTATGGCGAGCGAGTTGTCGTTTTCGCCGATGTTCTTGTGATATGAGTCGGGCTCGGTGTTGAAGAAACGCAGAGTCCAGCTGCCAAGCGCAAACGGCTCGTCCGGCACGCAGCCGATGACCGGAATGTTCATGCTCTGCGCCTTTTCGCTGAGCGATTTATACAGCGCATCGCCGTCGTGGAGACACTTGTCCCACTGCGCGAGGTTAGGCTGATAAACGGCTTGAGATATATCTTGCCGATTGTTATATCCCCGTCGTCAAGGAGCGTCTCGAGTCCGCCGACATGACCGGAATGAAGATGGGTTATCGCGATAAAGTCAAGATTTATCTTCCCGCCGGCAGTTTCTTTGAGATAGCTCGCTGTGTGCTTCGCGTGCTCTGCGTCGCCGCAGTCAACGAGAGCGAATTTACTTTCGCTCTGGAGAAGAATGCAGTCCGAGCGCCCGGTGTTGAGAAAATGGATGCGCTCGCCCTCCGACGGGACAGAGATATCCTCATTCTGCGCGGGAACGGACGGATTTTTTGCCGCCCTGATGACCTGCACTGTCGTTGGCTTGAATTTGTCTTTCTGAGTGAATTTTTTGATGAGTTCGGCAAGATCCTTTATTGCCATATCCTTCAGCCCTTTCGGGAATTTATTTTGTCCTGCGCAGCTCGGCAAAGAACTGCTTCAAAAGCAGAGCACACTCGTCCTGCATGAAACCGCCCTCGACCTCGGGCGAGTGATTATACGGAAAAGAGAACAGGTTGTTTACCGACCCGCACGAGCCCGCCTTCGGGTCGTATGCCCCGAACACCACGCGCTTTATGCGCGAATTTATTATCGCCCCGGCGCACATCGGACACGGTTCAAGCGTCACGAACAGTTCGCACTCCCAGAGCCGCCAGCCGCCGAGCGCCTTGCACGCTCTGTCTATCGCTTCAATTTCGGCGTGTGCGAGGGCGTTTTTGTCCTTTTCGCGCCTGTTGCGCCCGACCGAAACTATCTCTCCGTTTCTTGTGACCACCGCGCGACGGGCACTTCGCCGTCTGCCGCAGCCTCCCGTGCAAGCGCGATCGCCGCCTGCATAAGCTCTCTGTCAGTCATTCTTCCACTCCCCGGTTACGAAGGCCATGTGATAAAAGTATATGTCGTGTAGAGCAGATAGATGATAGAGATTATCATCGGGACATTTATAAAATACGCCGCCGTGCGTTCGCCGCGCGAAAGTGCGGTGCGCGGTTTTCTGAATTTCGTCTGGATATTCTTTTGGCGCGCCCTTCTCATGAAGAGAATCAGGCAGATTATGCCAGCCGCAAAGAACACCGCGACGCAGATATAATAGATGAGATTGACCGTTTTTTCCGGCAGGAACTCGTAGAGTATCGAGATAACGCCGGAGAACATATTGTTGCAGAAATGTATCATGACTCCCGTCCACATCGAGCCGGTGACTATAACAAAATAGCCGATGCCGATGCCGACGATGAACGCGAACGGAGCCTGGACGAGGTTGCCGTGCATCATGCCGAACAGGGCGGACGAGACGAGAATTGCAAACCAGTTGCCGAACTTGCGCGCGGGCATCATAACAACGCCGCGCAGCGCATATTCCTCAACGAGCGCAGGCACTACAGCGAGCTGGATAAGATACATCGCAATGCCCAGCGGCGTCGTCGGGGTGCGCGAATCGGGATATTCAAATGTTATACCGGTCGTGCTCTCGACAAAGGTCGAGAGGAAGTTCGTCGCGTAGTTGCCTATCATGCAGATCATCAGACCTGCGGGCACAGCTAAAAGCATGAGGCGCGTGTCATAGGGCTTTCCGAAGTTCAGACACTGCTGACGCTTATCTTTGAGCAGCAGGCTCGACAGAAAGAACGGGACGAATATGCAGAAAATCGACATCAGTACGCCTATCGCATAGCCGCGGTCGGTCTCGTTCGCGTAGTCGTCATAGAGATTTAAAGCAAACAGCAGTCCCGCGCCGATGAACTGGAACAGGGCGAACAATAATATGCCCAGGCCGCTTATGTTGCCGAGCTTTCTTATCTGGCGCTTCTCGCGCTGCTTTATCTCGAGAGTCTGAGCGGGCCCCGGCTGATATCCGTACCCGTTGGGCGCTCCGTTATTACATTGAGGGTCGTATGCCATACTTTCACCGTTCCACTTAAAATTCTTATTAAATTATACCCTACCCCGCGGGATTTAACAATAGCATAAAAGCGAAGTTTAAAGAAAAAAGGAATATAGTTTAATTTCAGTTAACATTTAAAGGCGAAATGTAAGACGCTTTGGGGAATGGACAATGCTATAAGACGGCAGACCGCCGTTTGTGCCGTGGAATGAGATGTGAAAATCCCAATCTGTCACTGCACTTCCACTTTAAACCCCGCATTACAAAAACCAAAGCCCACCCAACGGACAACCATCGGGCAGGCTTTCTATTAAATAAAATAACTCCGCGAAATCATATCTCCTGCGTGTTCTCGTCGTTCTCGCTTAGCTCCTGCGGCTGAACGGGACCGAATCTGTCCGCCTTGGGCAGGCTCCATCTGAAATGGGCGGCGAGCAGGCGGATGACGAAAACTATTGCCGCGCCTGCAATGACCGCCGCGGTGCTGTTGAACCGCCAGATGATAACGCAGGCGACCGCGCCGGCTATCGACGCGCAGGCGTAGATGTGCTTTACGAATATGTACGGCTTCTCCCCGGCGAGAACATCGCGCAGCACTCCGCCGCCGACGCCGGTTATGACCCCGACGAATACTATCAGAAACGCGCCGCGCCCGGTCGAGACGCTGTAAGCGGTCTATATTCCGACGACCGTGAACACTCCGAGCCCGAGCGAGTCGAGAATGAGCAGAACGAAGTCGTGGACATGCTGATTACTCGTGAGCAGTCTGCGGATTGCCGGCAGAAAAGTTATTATCGCCGTGACCGTCGCGACTATCGCATATACCGGGTGGCCGAATGTGCCGGGCGGCGTTATGCCGAGAATGAGATCGCGCGTGACTCCGCCGCCGATAGCCGTAACAACGCCCAGAATCATGACGCCGAAAATATCCATGTTTTTCTTCAGCCCTGTCATCGCGCCGGAAACCGAGAACGCAACGGTGCCGATGATTTCAAACGCAAAAATGAGAATGTCCATAAACCACTCCGAAAACAAAAAGAGTACACCATCAGAAAAAATGGTGTACTCTGTCTTTTTACCTGAAAGATTCTCCGCTTCGCGGATTGCTTCGTCGGTGCAAATGCCTTTCCAGAGGACCGTCCCGGCTCGGTTCTTTTACCTGAGAGTTTCGCCCCTTCGGTGGCCGGAAATCCGGCTCTCTCCCAAACCCGTCAATCGGATACCCGATTATTTTATAGCGCATAGCAGCACTTGTCAAGAGGAAAAATAAAGGTTATTCCTCCATCTGTTTGCCGAGGAACGAAGCCGCGACCTGAACGAGCTTTATCTCCGTCTGCGTCGGCACGGACGCCTCGTCCGCCGTGAGCAGAACCACCGCGCCGGACACATCACCAGCGCCGATTATCGGAAACGCTGCCGCCGCGTCGCGCTCAACGCCCTCTATCGGATGAAACCGCTCGCCGCCCTCCTCGCAGATAAACGGACTGCGGTTCTCCATGATGTTTTCGAGCGCCTGCGTTATCCTGCGCTCGACCGTCTCTTTCTTCGGCACGCCCGCGCAGGAAATGACCCTGTCGCGGTCGGTTATTACGACCGGAAGCCAGTGTTTTTGTGCAGAACCTCGGCATACTGCGCCGTCAGCGATGACAGCTCGCCGACCTGCGAATATTTTTTGAAAATAACTTCGCCGTCCGCGTCTGTGTATATTTCGAGCGGGTCGCCCTCGCGGATGCGCATCGTGCGGCGAATCTCCTTTGGGATAACGACCCTGCCGAGATCGTCGATTCTTCTGACTATTCCTGTTGCTTTCATTATATTAACTCCCTTGCTTTTGTTGCGTACTTGTATTGTTTGCCGCTTGAGGGAGATTATGCGGATAAATGAAAAGTTGAACAGAATGGCGGAAATGTATGTACCAGCTTTAAAATATTACAAATAAAATTTTTATATATGGAAGCTTTGATGTTGACGCAGACAGAAAATAAAAGAAGCGTGGTTATTACACATTTTTTACAATATATCCCCGACTTTTCTTGACGGGCACCGCCATAATATGATATTATTCTCAGTGAGTTAATACGCTGAAATTTTATAGGAGGTGTTTTTGTGGTCCCTGAAAACTTCAAGGAAAACGGTTTTATGATAGGACTCGGTCTTTTCATCGTCGTCTTCGTCATAGCGCAGTCGCTTTTCTTTCTCGTCAAGGCATGGAAACAAGGCAAAAAACTCGGAATAACAACTGATACACTGAAGAACACCGTTGTGTCGAGCGCGCTGTTCACTATCGCGCCCGCCATCTCGATTCTCGCAACGGTCATCGTGCTCGCAAACTCGCTGGGCATCGTCCTGCCGTGGATCAGACTCTCGGTCATAGGCAACCTCGCCTACGAGAGCGTCGCCGCTGAGGCAGCGCTCGATACCTTCGGTCTGACTCTTTCGAGCCCCGTGACTGATCCCAAGGTCTTTGCGACCATCGCGTTCGTCATGACCATCGGCTGCATCCTGCCGCTCATTCTCATCATCTTCGTTATGAAGAAGGTGCAGAAGACCATGGGCAAGGTCGCCGACAAGAACTCGAAGCTTGCTGATACTCTTTCCGCAGCTGCGTTTATCGGCATCATCGCCGCATTCGTCGCGCGTGCAATTGCCGGCGCAGGCAAGGCGGGCGACAACGCCCTCTACGGCGCGGAGTTTGGCGACGGCGCAGGATTCATGTCTGTGTGCGTGCTCGTCTCGGCGATGATATTCATGAGTCTGCTCACGTTCCTGTGCAAGAAGTTCAAGATAAAGTGGCTTGAAGCATTCGCTCTGCCGATAAGCATGTTTGCCGCGATGGGCGTCGCTATTGCTATAGCAAAGCTCTGCCCCGAGGGACTCGCTTATCTTGAGTGGAGAGCTGATAAGGAGGGAAATGCAAATGAGTAAAAAGAACGCTAAGCCCTACAGCGAAAAAATACATATCTGGGGCAGAATTTCTTCGATAACCGCCATTGCAGCCCTCATGCTCGTGCCCATCGCGATAAGCGCGCACTACAATGCGTGGCCCGAGGCGGGCAAGCTCTTCAATGCAATGAAGGTCGTTATCCCGGTCTACTGGATCTCCGGCATCGCCGAAGTGTTCACCTATGCTCCCATGCTCGGCGCGGGCGGAACATATCTGAGCTTCGTCACCGGCAACATCACGAACCTCAAGCTGCCCTGCGGACTCAACGCCATGGAGAATGCGGGCGTGCGCGCAAACTCCGAGGAGGGCGAAGTCATCTCGACTATCGCTATCGCGTCCTCGGCTATCACGACTACTGTAATCCTCGCAGTCGGCGTGCTCGCGTTCCGTCCGGTGCTCCCCGCGCTGACCACCAACCCCAACATCGCTCCCGCCTTCAAGCAGGTTCTGCCCGCGCTCTTCGGAGCGCTCGCCGCGACCTACTTCTCGAAGCACTGGAAGATATCCATCTTCCCGATAATGGTCGGCGTTATTACTCTTATCTTCGCCTCGACCATGGGCGTCGGAACGCTTATCTTCGTCACCATCATCGCATCGCTCCTCGGCGCGTTTGCAATGTACAAGTTCGGCTGGCTCGACAGCAAGGAAGAGAGAAAAGCCAAGAAAGCCGCAAAGGCAAAGAAATAAAATAACCCCGGTTTCCCGGTATTTGACAGCTCCGCTTTTAGCGGGGCTGTTTTTCGCTTCGCTCAAAGTGAAAAGTAAAATGTAATAAGGTTGAAATGATTCAACTATCATGTTATAATCAACATAAATAAAAGCAGAATCTCGGAAAAGTTGAGAATTTTGCTCAAGAGGGTGGAATACAATGACCGTTTTACAGCTTAAAGAAATTCTTTCGGCGGAGCTGCTCTGCGGCGGCGATCATCTGGACAGAGAGGTGCAGACCGCCTGCGGCAGCGACATGATGAGCGACGTGCTCGCATTTGTTAAAGAACAGGCAGTTTTGCTTACCGGGCTCGTCAATCCCCAGGTCGTGCGGACTGCCGAGATGATGGATATGAAGGTCATCGTGTTCGTGCGCGGCAAAGTGCCGGGCGATGCGATACTCGACCTTGCGCGCGAGCTGGATATCGTCGTGCTCAAAACCGAGCTTGAGATGTTCACCTCCTGCGGAAAGCTCTATCAGGCAGGCCTGAGAGGGGGCAGGGCTGTCAATGGATAACATGAAGCTCCATTTTGACGTTGACGGGGAGGATTTTACCCGCGCGGGCGAGGCGTCGGGCGAGACAAAGCGCGTGCTCAAGGGTCTCGCTTTGACGCCAACGTGATAAGAAACGTCTCAATAGCCATGTACGAGGGCGAAATAAATATGGTCATCCATGCGGGCGGCGGCGAGATAGATGTCGAGATATCGCCCGAGTGCATATCCATGGTGCTCGCCGATCACGGACCCGGCATAGAAAATGTCGAGCTCGCCATGCAGGAGGGATATTCGACTGCGCCCGATAAGGTGCGCGCCCTCGGCTTCGGCGCGGGCATGGGTCTGCCCAATATAAAGAAGTATACGGACGAGATGAAGATAGACACCGAAAAGGATGTCGGAACAACGATAAGCCTCAAAGTATATACCGCTCACTGACTGAGCGCCCGCGTCTGCGGGAGCCGGGAGGACTTTTTACATGAACACGTATTTCCATTCGGTGCGGCTCGATGAAGAGAAGTGCATGGGCTGCACCAACTGCATAAAGCGATGTCCCACGCAGGCTATACGCGTGCGCAGCGGCAAGGCGCACATTATCTCGGAACGCTGCATCGACTGCGGCGAGTGCATCCGCGTCTGCCCGCACCATGCAAAATATTCCCACCGCGACTCGATGAACAGGATAATCGAGTTCAAATACAGAGTCGCCCTGCCCGCGCCGTCGCTCTACGGGCAGTTCAACAATCTTGATGATATCGGATATGTCATAACCGCGCTCAAAATGCTCGGATTTGAGAGGTGTTCGAGGTCGCGAGAGGAGCCGAGCTCGTCAGCGATGCGACGCGAAAATACATCGCCGAGCACGATATACCCCGGCCGGTAATATCCTCGGCGTGCCCTGCTGTGTGCCGGCTGATAAGGGTCTGCTTCCCGCACCTTGTCCCGCATGTCCTGCCGCTCAATTCTCCCATGGAGACTGCGGCTCTGATAGCGCGCAGCGAGGCGCAGGCAAAAACGGGACTCGACTCTTCGGATATCGGAATATTTTTTATCACGCCGTGCCCCGCGAAGATAACCGCCGTCAAGCAGCCCATCTGCCTGCCGGAGTCGAATGTCGACGCCGTGATAGCGATGAAGGATATATATCCGTGCTCCTGAAGCAGATGAACCACCTCGGCGCGCCGAGGACGCCTGCAAGTCGGGGCTCATGGGAGTCAACTGGGCGTCGAGCGGCGGCGAGTCGGCGGCTTTGCTCAAGGATAAATATCTCGCCGCAGACGGAATAGAAAATGTCATAAAAGTGCTCGAAGAGATAGAGGACGAAAAGCTTGACAGGCTCGATTTTGTCGAGCTCAACGCCTGCTCGGGCGGCTGCGTCGGCGGCTCGCTGACTGCGGAAAACCCGTATGTCGCAAAGGCGAGGATCCAGCAGCTCAGAAGATATCTGCCCGTTGCGGCGAATCATCTGGCGGGCGACGAAGTGCCCGAGACTATGAGCTGGCAGCGGCCGCTCGAGGCTCGTCGGTTCTCAAGCTCGCGACAATGTCTCCGACGCTATGGCGATGATGTCGAAGATGACCGAGATAATCGCACGCCTGCCGGGGCTCGACTGCGGCACCTGCGGCGCGCCCACCTGCCGCGCCCTCGCGGAGGATATAGTCAGGGGCAGCGCGACGCTCCACGACTGCGTTTTCGCCATGCGCGATGAGCTCGCGGGCACGGATATGCAGGAGTATATTCCCGCGCGTTCAGAAGCACGGGCAAAAAGGAGGAGACGAAGTGACCGTAGGGGATATAAAAGAAAAGCTGGGGCTCAAAGCTCTTTGCGAAAACGAAGACTCGCTCTCGCGCGAGGTCACGGGCGGCTACTGCGGCGACCTTCTGAGCTGGGTCATGTCCCGCGCAAAGGCGGGGGACGCCTGGATGACCGTCATGGGCAATGTCAACTCCATAGGCGTGGCGGCGCTCGCGGACATAGCCTGCATTATTTTAACGGAGTCTGCGCCCCTCGATGAGGACGCGCGTATCCGCGCAGAGCAAAACGGCGTCGCAGTATATCAGACCGCCAAAAAACGCCTATGAAACGGCCGTCAGCCTGTCGGGGCTTATATAAACTAAACCTGCTTCACCCGTCGGTGCGGCACCTTGAGAGGAGAAAAGCTATGGGTAATGAATTCGAAAAAGCGGTAAAAAGATTTTCCGAGGCAAAGGATGTTTTGGAGAAATTCGAGAAATCGGAGGAGGCCGTGGCATTTATGCAGAACGAGACGGGATTGCCCGCCGACGAATGCATGAGGCTTATGAGTTGATTATGAATACCGATACCGACTGAAAATAGTCGGCTCAAACCTATTGACGAATAAATCCAAAAGTATTATAATCACCTTAATGTTGTACCTATCGGGTGCAACACTAAATGAGCATATCTGAAAGGCTATGACGGAGACAGTAGCCTTGCGCAAAGAGACAAAGTGAGCCGGCGGCAGTGGAAAGCCGGTACTCGGCGCAGGAGCGAACATCACTCCCGAGCAGCGGGACGAAAGGCGAAAACCGAGTAGATCCCGACGGCGCGTCCCACCGTTACCGGGCGGCATTTAATTGAATGTAGTGGGTGGTTGCAAAGCCGGGTCTTTGTCCTGTTATGGACAGGGACCTTTTTTGTTATCAGCCGCGATTCCCTGAAAGGATGGATAGCTATTATGTACGACAAGGTATCGACGAATTTTGAGTTCGTCAACCGCGAGAAGAAGGTGCTCGATTTCTGGAACGAGAACCACATCTTCGAGAAGAGCATCGACTCGCGTAAAAATGCGGAGACTTTCACTTTCTATGACGGCCCGCCGACGGCAAACGGCAAGCCGCATATCGGCCATGTGCTGACGAGAGTTATAAAGGATATGATCCCGCGCTACAAGACCATGAAGGCTATATGGTGCCCCGAAAGGCGGGCTGGGATACCCACGGTCTGCCCGTTGAGATCGAGGTCGAGAAGCTGCTCGGCATCGAGGGCAAGCAGGGGATAGAGGAATACGGTCTCGAGCCCTTTATCAAGAAGTGCAAGGAGAGCGTATGGAAATACAAGGGTATGTGGGAGGATTTCTCCGGCAAGGTCGGCTTCTGGGCCGATATGAAGCACCCCTACGTCACCTATGACAACACCTTTATCGAGTCCGAGTGGTGGGCGCTCAAGCAGATTTGGGACAAGGGCCTGCTCTATAAGGGCTTCAAGATAGTGCCCTACTGCCCGCGCTGCGGCACCCCGCTCTCATCTCAGGAGGTCGCTCAGGGCTATAAGGATGTCAAGGAGCGCTCGGCGGTAGTCAAGTTCAAGGCTAAGGGCGAGGACGCATATTTCCTCGCATGGACGACAACTCCGTGGACTCTGCCCTCGAACGTCGCGCTCTGCGTCAACCCCGCAGAGGACTATGTTAAAATCAAGGTTGAGGACGGCACCGTATACTATATGGCGCAGGCCCTCGTTGAGAAGTTCTTCCCCGAGGGAGTCGAGACTCTCGCTACCTTTAAGGGCAAGGAGCTTGAATACAGAGAGTATGAGCCGCTGTTCGAATGCACAAAGTCGAATGACGGCAAAAAGGGCTGGTACGTCACCTGCGACGGTTATGTCACTCTGACGGACGGCACCGGTATAGTCCATATCGCGCCGGCATTCGGTGAGGACGACGCAAACGTCGGCAAGAACTACGATCTTCCGTTCGTTCAGCTCGTCGACGCCGCCGGCTGCATGGACAAGAGCACCCCGTGGGCGGGCAAGTTCTGCAAGGATGCGGACAAGGATGTGCTCGTTGACCTCGACAAGCGCGGACTTCTCTTCTCCGCTCCCGTGTTTGAACACAGCTACCCCCACTGCTGGCGCTGCGACACGCCCTCATCTACTATGCAAGGGACTCGTGTTCATTAAGATGACCGCGGTCAGAGACGACCTCGTCCGCAACAACAACACCGTCAACTGGATCCCCGAGAGCATCGGTAAGGGACGCTTCGGCGACTGGATAGAGAACGTCCAGGATTGGAGCATCAGCCGTAACCGCTACTGGGGAACTCCGCTCAACGTCTGGGAATGCGAGTGCGGTCACAGACATTCGATAGGCTCTATCGAAGAGCTCAAGAGCATGTCCTCTAACTGCCCGGACGATATTGAGCTGCACCGCCCCTATATCGACGCGGTTACAATAAAGTGCCGAAGTGCGGCGGCGAGATGCACCGCGTGCCCGAAGTTATCGACTGCTGGTTCGACTCCGGCTCTATGCCCTTCGCGCAGCACCACTATCCGTTTGAAAATCACGACCTGTTCAAGCAGCAGTTCCCGGCGCAGTTTATTTCCGAGGCTGTCGATCAGACGAGAGGCTGGTTCTATTCGCTGCTCGCCATTTCGACCCTGCTGTTCAACAGAGCGCCCTATGAAAACGTTCTTGTTCTCGGCCACGTTCAGGATGAGAACGGACAGAAGATGTCGAAGTCCAAGGGCAACGCCGTTGACCCGTTCGACGCGCTCAACGCCTACGGTGCGGACGCGGTTCGCTGGTATTTCTACACCAACTCCGCTCCCTGGCTGCCCAACCGCTTCCACGGCAAGGCTGTTATCGAGGGTCAGCGCAAGTTCATGGGCACACTCTGGAACATCTACGCTTTCTTCGTGCTCTATGCAAATATAGACGAGTTCGACGCTTCTAAGCATGAGCTTCGCAAGGCTGAGGAGCTGCGACCATGGACAGATGGCTTCTCTCGAGACTCAACACCCTTATCACCACCGTTGACAATTACCTTGCGGATTACTGCATCCCCGAGGCGGCGCGTGCGCTGCAGAACTTCGTCGACGAGATGAGCAACTGGTATGTCCGCCGTTGCCGCGAGCGCTTCTGGGCGCAGGGCATGAGCCAGGACAAGATAGATGCCTATATGACTCTCTACACCGCGCTCGTCACCGTCTCGAAGCTTGCCGCTCCGATGATTCCGTTCATGACCGAGGATATCTACCGCAACCTCGTGTGCAGCATCGACAAGTCCGCTCCCGAGAGCGTCCACCTGTGCGATTATCCCGTTGCGGATGCCGCATATGTTGACAAGGCTCTTGAGGAGAGAATGAACGAGGCGCTCAATATAGTCGTGCTCGGCCGTGCCGCAAGAAACGGCGCGAACATCAAGAACCGTCAGCCGCTGGGCAAGATGTTTGTCCGCGCGGACGAGGCTCTCGGCGGCGAATATGCGGAGATAATCAGAGACGAGCTCAATGTCAAGGAACTCGAATTCGTTGACGGCGAGGCGGATTTCGTCAGCTACAGCTTCAAGCCGCAGCTCAAGACCGTCGGCCCGAAATACGGCAGATTCCTCGGCAAGATAAAAGAGCATCTCGCCTCCCTCGACGCTCCGCCGCAAAGAAGGAGCTTGACGAGAACGGCGCGCTGAAGTTCAGCGTCGACGGCAACGAGATAGAGCTCGGCGTTGACGACCTGCTCATAGACTCCGTCCAGAAAGAGGGCAGCTTCGCGGTCTCCGACTACGGCATCACCGTCGCCATAGACACGAACCTCACCCCCGAGCTTATCGAAGAGGGCTTCGTCAGAGAGATAATCTCGAAGATTCAGACGATGCGCAAAGAGGCAGACTTCGATGTTATGGACAAGATCGTTCTCTACACCGGCGAGAATGAAAAGCTCAACGGTATTATTAAGAAGAACGCCGAGTCCATAAAGCATGATGTCCTCGCGGATGAGATAGTCTATTCCCTCGGCGGCGACAGCTCCAAGGAGTGGAACATCAACGGCGAGAAGATGACTCTCGGCGTCAGCAAGAAATAAAAGCAGATTTTTCCGCCGCGTCTTTAATCGGATGCGGCGGATTTTCTTATTTCCGACTCAAAACAAGCCAATATTTTAAAGAAACAAAAAAGCAAAACTGTTGCAATAATGTTACATTTCAACTTATTGTTGAATCGTGTCGGATGTTGTATACTCATTTCGGATGAATTTTTCCCGCGTCTGAGGAGCGGATACAACGAGGAGGATATCATTTTGCCAACAGCATATTTTTATGCCGCGCTCGCGGCAGGCATCGCGGCGGTCGTCGTTTTCCTTGTCCTGCGCGTGAAATACGGCGGACTCAAGGGGCTTTATTCAAAGGCGATAGCGAGCTTCCTCTTCCTGCTTACGGCGCTCTCTGCGGCGGCGGTCAACCCGGGTCACGAGGTGTATGCCGGGCTCATCGTGTTCGGTCTTGTGCTCGGTCTCTCGGGCGACATATGGCTCGATTTGAAATGGATATATGAAAAGGATATGGAGAAGTTCCTCAACGCCGGATTCATAGCGTTCATGATAGGCCATGTGTTCTACATAGCGCTATTTATAAATTCGCCGGCAACTGGAGCGTGCTCACGGCTGTCCTGCCGATAATAATCTCGGTCGTTGTCGCCATAGGAAATGTTATCGTCAGCGAAAAGCTGCTCAAGCTCAAGTTCGGCAAGTTCAGAACGATAGTCGGCGTCTATACCTTTTTCCTGTTCATGACCTTTGCCGTCAGCGCGGTCGCGATGCTCAACAATTCCTTTGCAAAGCAGTGGATACTCATGTCGGCGGGCGGGCTTCTGTTCGCGTTCTCCGACGCCGTGCTCTCGACCATGTATTTCAAAGAGGGCGGAAACACGAAGGCGAATATAATCATAAACCATGTTTCCTACTATGCGGCGCAGTTTGTAATAGCGTCGTCGGTACTTTTTATAAAATAATCCGAAAAACCGCTTGACAAAATCCTTTCGGGCTGTTAAAATAGTGCGTACAACAAAGCAGAGTGACGCATTGTGCCGCAGCTCTCACCTCCGGGGTTTTGTCCGCGCGGGTCAATAAGAACGGATTTTTATTTCTGTTGATTATTGAGCGAGGGCATCTCTGTGCCCTCGCTTTGATTTTTCCGGTAGAACCGGTCAGAGCATATGGAGGTGCTGGTTATAGGTATCAAAGAAATGCAGATCAATGAAGAGATCACGGACAAAGAGGTCAGGCTCATAAGCAATGACGGTGAACAGTTAGGTATCGTTTCCGCCGCTCAGGCTCAGAAGCTTGCCGCAGAGAAAAATCTCGACCTTGTCAAGATAGCTCCGCAGGCAAAGCCGCCCGTCTGTAAGATCATGGACTACGGCAAATATCGTTTTGAGCAGTCCAAGAGGGAGAAGGAAGCGAAGAAGAATCAGCGTGTGATCGAGATAAAGGAGATCCGCCTTTCGCCCAACATTGACGTACATGATTTTGATACGAAAGTCGGTCACGCCAGAAAGTTCCTGTCGGCAGGCAACAAGACCAAGGTCTCGATCCGCTTCCGTGGACGCGAGATGACCCACACCGATCTCGGACTGACCATAATGGCTCAGTTTGCGGAGAAGTGCGCGGATATCGCCTCGGTCGAGAAGCCGGCAAAGCTTGAGGGACGCCAGATGCTCATGTTCCTCGCTCCCAAGAGCGCAAAGTGATTATCCCGGTAAAATACCGGTCAAAAAGTTGAAGGAGGAAAAGAACTCATGCCCAAGATCAAAACTCACAGCGGTGCTAAAAAGCGCTTCAAGCTGTCAAAAAACGGTAAGCCGATACGTGCACACGCAAACAAGTCTCACATCCTTACCAAGAAGAGCACAAAGCGTAAGAGAAATCTTCGCAAGACCTCTGTTGCAGACACCACCAACGTCAAGCAGATCAAGAAGCTTATCCCTTACAAATAAGAGACAGCCAACCACTCATTAATTATTCGGAGGTAGAAAACCATGGCACGTATCAAAGGTGCAACAATGACTCGCAAGAGAAGAAATAAAGTTCTGAAGCTTGCCAAGGGCTACTATGGCTCAAAGCACAGCCTTTTCAAGACCGCCAAGCAGGCTGTCATGAAGAGCGGCCAGTACGCTTACATCGGCCGCAAGCAGAAGAAGCGTGACTTCCGCAGCCTGTGGATCACCAGAATCTCCGCTGCCGCGAAGCTCAACGGCATGAACTATTCCACGTTCATCAACGGTCTGAAGAAGGCCGGCATCGATCTCAACCGCAAGATGCTCTCCGAGATCGCCATCAGCGATCCCGCCGCTTTCACCGCTCTGACCGAGCAGGCCAAGGCTGCCCTCAAGTAAGTGATCGGAGATTTTCGGGTAGAGACTCAATCTGAAAGTTAAGGGGCTGCTGATGCAGTCCCTTATTTCATATCGGAGGAAAAAAGATGGATTTCGAAAAGATCTCGTCGCGTTCCAACGAAAAAGTGAAGCTTTTCCGGCATCTGTCGCAGAGTGCCTCGTTCCGCAGGGAAACGGGGCTGTTTGCGCTTGAGGGCGCACGCCTGTGCTCGGATGTCGCAAAGACCGGGATAGAAATAAAGACCGCGTTCTTCACAAAAGAAGCTCTCGAAAAGTATCCGGACTATATCTCTGCCGTTGCCGAAAAGGCGGAGCAGGCGTTCGAGATACCGCATGAGCTCGCCGGAACTCTCTCCGATACCCGCGAGGCGCAGGGCGTTTTCTGCATCTGTGTCAAGCGAAAAGAGGCGGAACTGGAGACAATTGACCCCAAGGGGACATATATAGCGCTCGACAATATGCAGGATCCGTCGAATCTCGGCGCGGTGCTCAGAACCGCGGAGGCGTTCGGCATGAGCGGCGTCATAGTCGGCGGCGGATGCGATATATATAACCCGAAAGCACTTCGCGCCGCGATGGGCTCTTCGATGCGAATTTCTGTTTTGACAACAGGAAATTTGCCCTCTCTCTTGATTTTTGCCGCCAAAAAGGGTATGCTTACCTTAGCTTCCACGCCGTCCGACGGGGCAAAGAGGATAACCGATATGAGTTTTTCGGGCTCCGTTATCTGCGTTGTCGGCAACGAGGGCAGCGGAATATCGCCAGAGGTCATGTCCGCCTGCACTCTGCCCGTGACTATTCCGATGCGCGGTCGCGCCGAGTCGCTGAACGCCGCGGCGGCCGCCGCAGTGCTTATGTGGGAGCTGACAAAATAATACACGGAGGCTTCAATGGACAAGAAAGCCTATTGGCTCTGGCTCCGGGAAGCTCTTGGCGCAGGAGCTGTCACAGATGAGATTACCGCTGTGTTTCCATCCCCCGAGGAGATGTACTCAAGGGGCGAGATAGAATGGCGATTGAGCGGTGTACTCACCAACAGACAGATAGAAAAACTTAAACAATGCTCTCCCGAAAAGGCGCAGGGCATTGTTGATGTTTGTTATAATAACGGCTGGACCGTCCTCACTCCGGACGACGAGGACTATCCGCCGAAGCTCAGAAGTCTGCGCAACATGCCGCTGGCGCTCTTCGTCAGGGGCGATATAAAACGCGTGACACAGCGCGTGTGCATTGCTGTTGTCGGCACGAGAAAAGCCTCGTTCCAGGGCAGCTACCTCGCGCACCGCTATGCCGCGGCGCTTGCATATTCCGGTATCTGCGTCGTCTCCGGCGCGGCGATGGGCATCGACAGCTGCGCGCACAACGGCGCGCTCGACTCCGGCGGAGTCACGGCGGCGGTGCTCGGCTGCGGCTTCGGATACAAATATCTTATGGAAAACGAGTATCTGCGCGACTGCGTGGCTCAAAGCGGCGCGCTGATAACGGAGTTCCCGCCCGGATTCCCGCCCTCGGCGAAAACATTCCCGATAAGAAACAGAATAATCTCTGGACTCTGCGACGCTACAATAGTCATCGAGGCGGGAGTTAAGAGCGGCTCGCTCATCACCGCAAACTGCGCCATAGAACAGGGACGAGATGTGTTCGCGCCGCCCGGCGATGTGTTCAACTCGTCTTACGCCGGGGCAAATCGGCTGATAAGAGACGGCGCAAGACCGCTTTTGTCAATTTACGATTTGATAACGGAATACTCCGTGCGCTATCCCGACAAGATAAAGCCGGAGGATATGGCGAAGGCGCTCGAATATCTGAGCGGCAAGCGCGAGCTGACGCAGGAGCAGGCAAAGGAAGAGCCGAAGACCGTCGAGCTTCCGCACGAATCGGTCAAAAAGTTCGAGCCCGAGCCGAAGCCCGAGGAGTTCAGGGTCAAAAAGCTCGTGTCGATACCCGTCGGACTCTCTGAAAAGGCGAAGAAAATATACGAATCAATGGGAGAAGAACCTCTGTTTGCAGACGAGATAGCGGCAAAGACCGGATTTGCGCCGTGGGAGGTTGTCAGCTCGATGACCGAGCTGGAGCTTGAAGATCTCGTGTGTCTGTGCGCAGGGAAACGATACAAAAAAATTTGAACAGGGGAGCAAACGAAATGTCCACTTTAGTTATAGTCGAGTCGCCCGCAAAGGCGAAGACAATTAAAAAATATCTCGGACCCGGCTATGAGGTAGTCGCCTCGATGGGTCATGTCCGCGACCTGCCCGCGGCGAAGCTGAGCGTCGATGTCAAGCATGACTTCGCGCCGAAATATGCCGTTATAAAAGGAAAAGAGAAGCTCGTCAGCGAGCTGAAAAAAGATGTTGAAAAAAGCGATAAGGTTATCCTCGCAACCGACCCTGATCGCGAGGGAGAAGCGATATCGTGGCACCTTTCGACCCTGCTCGACCTCAATCTCGAGGACAAGAACAGAGTCACCTTCAACGAGATAACCAAAACCGGAATCAAGAACGGCATGGATCATCCGCGCGCCGTCGACATGAATCTCGTCAACGCACAGCAGGCGAGAAGAATACTCGACAGACTCGTCGGTTATCGCCTGAGCCCGTTCATTTCGCAGAAGATACGCCGCGGACTTTCCGCCGGCCGCGTTCAGAGCGTCGCGGTGCGCATGATAGTTGACCGCGAGGAGGAGATCCGCGCGTTCAAGCCCGAGGAATATTGGACGATAGATGCGAAGTTCACCGCCCCGTCCCGCAAGGTGTTTTCCGCATCGCTCTACGGCGACGAAAACGGCAAGATAAAAATAGAGAACAAAGAGCAGTCGGACGCTATCCTCAGCCGCCTCGACGGCGCTTCGTATACCGTCAAAACCCTCAAAAAGGGCACGAGGAAGAAGAACCCCGCGCCGCCCTTTACCACCTCCACCCTCCAACAGGAGGCTTCGAGGAAGCTCGGTTTCCAGACTCAGAAGACCATGCGCACCGCGCAGGAGCTCTATGAGGGCGTCGATGTTCAGGGCATCGGCACGACCGGTCTTATAACTACATGAGAACCGACTCGCTGAGAATCTCCGAGGAGGCGCGCGCCCAGGCAGCCGCCGCTATAGAAGATATCTTCGGCAAGGAATACCTGCCCGACAAGCCGCGCTATTACAAGACCGGAGCCAACGCGCAGGACGGCCACGAGGCTATCCGACCCGCGACCCCGTCGATAACCCCCGAGCGCGTCAAGGATTCGCTGACTTCGGATCAGTATAAGCTCTATAATCTTATCTGGAAGCGCTTCATGGCGAGCCTCATGGCGAGCTGCGTCCAGGATACGGTGAAGCTTGAAATAGCCGGAGCAAACGAAAAGGACGCCGCCGAGGGCAAATATTGCCTGTTCACCGCCGCCGGTTATTCCGTGCGCTTCGACGGCTTTACAAAAGTATATGAGATAAGCGACGATGAGAGCAAGGGTTCGCTTCTGCCCGAGATAAAGGTCGGGGATACAGCGAAGCTCAAGGAGCTCATCCCCTCGCAGCACTTCACCTCGCCTCCGCCGCGCTTCACCGAAGCGTCGCTCGTCAAGGAGTTCGAGGAAAAGGGTATCGGCAGACCGAGTACCTATTCAACGATAATCACCACCATAGTCAAGAGAAACTATGTCAAGCGCGAGTCGAAGCAGTTCGTGCCCACCGAGCTCGGCGAGGCGACAACGAAGCTGCTCAAAGAGAAGTTCCCGCGCATAGTCAACGTCAAGTTCACCGCGCAGATGGAGGATATGCTCGACCGCGTCGATTCCGGCGATATCGACTATGTCTCCGTCCTCGACGATTTCTACGGCGAGTTCGAGAAGTCGCTCGACAAGGCGAAAGCCGAGATGAAGGATGTCAAAATTCAGCTCGAAGAGGATATAACGGATATCCCTGCGAGAAGTGCGGCAGAATGATGGTCATAAAGACCGGACGCTACGGCAGATTCCTTGCCTGCCCCGGCTATCCCGAGTGCAAGAACGCGAAGCCGCTCGTGCTCGAAACGAACGCAAAGTGCCCCAAGTGCGGCGCAAAGGTCATCGAGAGAAAGACGAAGAGGGGCTATACTTCTACGGCTGCTCGAATTGGCCGGGCTGCGACTTCATGACCTGGGATAAGCCGACGGATGAGATATGCCGCAGTGCGGCAAGTCCCTGTTCAAGAAGAAGGGCGGCGTTGTCGAATGCCTCAACGAGGGCTGCGGATATACGAAAAAGAGCGCAAGAAAAGGTAAAAAAACCGATGAATAAAGTTACTGTTATAGGAGCGGGCTTCGCGGGCGTGAAGCCGCGAGACAGCTGTCGCGCGCGGGGATAAGAGTTACCCTGTGCGAGATGAAGCCGCAAAAATTCTCGCCCGCCCATTCGAGCCCGAACTTCGCCGAGCTCGTCTGCTCGAACTCCTTCAAGGCTTTGCGCACCGCGAGCGCCGCGGGCGAACTCAAGCGAGATGGAGATGCTCGGCTCGCTCTGCGTGAGCTGCGCCAAGGCGACTGCCGTCCCCGCAGGCGGTGCTTTAGCCGTTGACAGGGACGATTTCTCCGCCCTTGTCACAAAGACAGTCGAAGAAGATCCGCTTATAGATATAGTCCGCGGCGAGGTGACGGAGATACCCGCAGACGGCGTTGTGATTATCGCCGCAGGTCCGCTCGCGTCCGACGCGCTCTCCAATGAGATAGAGAAAATCTGCCCCGGACATCTGAGCTTCTACGATGCCGCCGCGCCGATAGTTTCGGCTCAGAGCCTCAATATGTCCTGCGCGTTCAAGCAGTCGCGCTACGACAGGGGCGGCGAGGATGACTATATAAACTGTCCGATGGACAAAGAGGAGTATGAGGCGTTTTATGAAGCCCTTGTCGGCGCGGAGAGCGCCGAAACCCACTCGTTCGACAAGCGCAAGGGAGTCTACGAGGGCTGTATGCCGATAGAAGTCATGGCTCTGCGCGGGCAGGATACTATCCGCTTCGGTCCGATGAAACCTGTCGGTCTGCGCGATCCGCGTACGGGACACAGACCGTGGGCGGTGCTCCAGCTCAGAAAAGAGAACTCGGCGGGTACTATGTACAATCTCGTCGGCTTCCAGACGAATCTGAAATTCGGCGAGCAGAAGCGCGTTTTCTCTATGATACCCGCGCTCAAAGACGCGGAGTTCGTGCGCTACGGCGTCATGCACCGCAACACATTTATAAATTCACCCAGGCTTCTCGGCGCGGACTTCTCGCTCAGGAGCGACAGACGAATATTCTTCGCGGGTCAGATAACCGGCGTGGAGGGCTATATGGAGTCCGCCGCTCGGGAATACTCGCCGGCATCAACGCCGCGCGGTATATAAACGGAAAAGACCCGTTCGTCATGCCCGGGGACACCGTCATGGGTGCGCTCGCACGCTATATCAGCGACGAGAGCGTGACGGATTTTCAGCCCATGGGCGCAAACTTCGGAATACTTCCGCCCCTCGACGAGCGTATCCGCTCGAAGCAGGAGCGTTATGAGAAGATCTCGCAGCGGGGACTCGAGTCTGCGGGAAAATATATCGAAGGAGAGAATGAAAAATGAAGATATAGTTGATGCTTTCGGCGGCGACAATGCACCTCTTGAGGTTATCAAGGGCAGCCGCAACGCAAAGGACGATCTCGGCGTGGATATAGTTCTCGTCGGCGACAAGGAGAAGATATTCTCCTGCGCCGCGCAGAACAAGATATCGCTCACAGGCATTGATATTATAGACGCTCCGGATGTTATCGCCATGACCGATCAGCCCGGCGAGATACTCAAAAGCAAGAAAAACTGCTCCATGGCGGTCGGACTCCAGGCTCTTGCGGACGGCAAGGGCGACGCATTCGTGAGTGCCGGTTCAACCGCGCGCTCGTCATGGGTGCGACTTTTATCGTCAAGCGCATCAAGGGCGTAAAACGCCCGGCGATAGGCAGCGTCCTGCCCTCTAATGACAAGCCGTTTCTTCTGCTCGACTGCGGCGCGAACGCAGACTGCACCGCGGAGCATTTAAAGCAGTTCGCCCAGATGGGCGCGATATATTCGGAGAAGTTCGTAAAAGTTCAGTCTCCGCGCGTGGCTCTTGCGAATATCGGCACCGAGGACAGCAAGGGCGACCGCCTGCGCCATGAGGCGTTCGATCTGCTCAAAGAGACGAAAGGCGTCAACTTCATCGGCAACGTCGAGACTCGCGACGTGCCCTACGGCTGCTGCGACGTGCTCGTTGCGGACGGCTTTACGGGCAACATTATCCTCAAGCTCTATGAGGGTGTCGCGGGCGCGATGATGGCAAATATCAAGAGCATATTCAAAAAGAGCTCGATAACCATGCTCGCCGCCATGATGGTCAAGGGCGGACTGCTCGCGCTCAAGGTGAGAATGGATTATTCCGAGTTCGGCGGCGCGCCGCTGCTCGGAGTCAACGGCGTTGTTATCAAGGCGCACGGCTCGTCCGACGCAAAGGCTATCCGCAATGCCATAAAGCAGGCCAAGACCTGCGCAGAAAAAAATATAGTCGGCACCATTGCACAGAGCGTAAAGGAAGCTGCCGACGCGGAGTAAGAAAATGGACAACAGAGAACTCGAAAAGAAAATAGGCTACAATTTCAAGAATAAAAAGCTGCTCACCGAGGCGCTGACCCACTCGTCATACGCCAACGAGCGGCAGGACGGCACGCGATGCAACGAGCGCCTGGAGTTTCTGGGCGACTCGGTGCTCGGCTTTATCTCCGCCGAGCATTTCTTCCATCACTTCAAGCACCTGCCCGAGGGCGAGCTGACGAAGAGACGCGCTTATTTCGTCTGCGAGAAGTCGCTCAGTGAATTTGCGCGCACTCTCGGTATCGGCGACTATCTGCTCTTCGGCAAGGGTGAGGTGCTCACCGGCGGCAAGGATCGCCCGTCTATCCTCGCCGATGCGTTTGAAGCTGTGCTCGCCGCTATCTATCTCGACGGCGGCATAGAGCCGGCGAAGAAGTTCGTTTTCCGTTTTATCGATAAGGCGGACGAGGAGAAGCCGGTCGTCACGGACTACAAGACCACCTTGCAGGAGATAGTCCAGCGCAACCCCGAAGAGGCGGTCGAATATGTCCTCGTCGGCGAGAGCGGACCCGACCACAACAAGACCTTCAGCGTCGAAGTCCATCTCAACAGCAATGTTATCGGCCACGGCTCGGGCAGAAGCAAGAAGATAGCCGAGCAGGCGGCGGCAAAAGAGGCTCTGGAGCTCATGGGGCTCAAGGCATGAAACATATAAACGTCTCCGTATTCGTTCCCCACGCGGGCTGCCCGCACCAATGCAGCTTCTGCAACCAGAGGAGCATTTCGGGCGCAAAGAGCCAGCCGACGGCGCAGGATGTGCGCGACGCGGCGCTCATCGCCATGCGCTCGTCCCCCGAGGGAATAAAGGACGGGGAGATAGCTTTTTTCGGCGGCAGCTTCACGGCTATCGACCGCGATTATATGATCGAGCTGCTCTCTTCGGCGCAGGAGTTCATCGGCGAAAACGGCTTCAAGGGCATCAGAATATCCACCCGCCCGGACGCTGTTGACGGCGAGATATGCGATATCCTCGAAAAATATCATGTCACGGCGGTCGAACTCGGCGCACAGAGCACAAATGATAAAGTGCTCGCGATGAACCGCAGGGGTCACACACGCGAGGATATCTTCCGCTCGGCGCGGCTTTTAAAAGAACGCGGCTTCGAATTGGGGCTCCAGATGATGACCGGGCTCTACGGTTCGAATGATGAGGACAGCATCGGGACGGCGCGGGATATAATCTCGCTTTCACCGGACACCGCGCGGATATATCCGACGGTCGTTATAGAAAACACGGAGCTCGCCGAGCTATACCGCAATGGCGAATACCGCCCGCAGACTCCCGAAGAGGCGGCGGTGCTCTGCGCGAAGATACTGCCGATGTTCGAGCGAGCGGGGATAAAGGTCATCCGCCTCGGACTTCATTCCGGCGGCGACGTCGAGGGCTCTTTCGTTGCCGGCGCATATCATCCGGCTCTGCGCGAGATGTGCGAGGGGCATATATATTTTGATATTATTAATAAAGCTCTCTCCGGAAAAGAAAAGGGGAAGTACATAATATATGTCGCCCCGCGTGAAGTTTCAAAAGCTTCCGGGCAGAGAAGATGCAATATCGAAAAGCTCAGAGAACTCGGCTATGAATGCAGGATAAAAGAAAATGCGGCTCTCTCGGCGCGCGATATAACCTTGGAAAAAGTCAACTTATTATAAAGGCAGGCAGATAAATGTTACTAAAAGCACTCGAACTGCAGGGCTTCAAATCCTTTCCCGACAAGACAACGCTCGAATTCGGAAAAGGCATAACCGCCGTCATAGGACCCAACGGCTCCGGCAAGAGCAATATCTCCGATGCCGTTCGCTGGGTTCTCGGCGAGCAGTCGTCAAAGAGCCTGCGCGGCTCGAAAATGGAGGATGTTATCTTCGGCGGTACTTCGCTGAGAAAAGCGATGGGCTTTGCGAGGTCACTCTGCGCCTCGATAACACCGACCGCACCCTCAACAACTGCGACAAAGACGATGTCTCCGTCACCCGCCGCTACTACCGCTCGGGCGAGAGCGAGTATCAGCTGAACGGCGAGACAGTGCGTCTGCGCGATATCCACGAGCTGTTTATGGACACGGGACTCGGACGCGACGGCTATTCCATGGTCAGCCAGGCAGAGTTGCCGACCTTATCTCTTCGCGCTCGCCGCAGAGGCGCGATATGCTCGAAGAGGCGGCGGGAATATCCCATTTCAGATACCGCCGCGCGGACGCGACCCGCAGACTCGAACAGGCGGAGGAAAATCTCGTTCGCCTGCGCGATATATTGACCGAGCTCGAAGGACGCGTCGGACCGCTCAAAACGCAGAGCGAAAAGGCGCAGAAATTCCTTGTGCTTGCAGGGGAAAAGAAGGAGCTTGAGATAGGACTCTGGCTCAAGACGATAGAGCGCTCCCGCGAGGGGCTCAGGGCGCAGGAGGATAAAATATCCCTCGCCGCCGCTGACTATGAGCAGGCGGAGCGTGAGCTCGAACAGATATCGGCTCAGATAGAAGAGCTGATGAGCACGGGCAGCGGAATAACCGTGCAGATAGAAGAACTGCGAACGAAAGCCGCCTCCGACGAAGAGCAGGCGACCGCAGTTGACGGCAGAATCGCCGTCGAGCACAACAACCTCGCGCATAACCGCGAGACGATAGAGCGCATAAAGCGCGACATGGAGCGGCGACCGCCACCGAGCAGCACCTCGAGGAGCAGATCGACGCCGCCCAAAAAGAGATAGAATCTATAGACGCCGAGATAAAGGGCTGCCAGGCGCAGCTGCTCGAACTGCTCGACAGCACGGGCAAGCTCAAGGAGCAGGAGAGCGCGATAACCGCCGAGCGCGACAGCGCGGAGGCGCAGGCGAAGACCATAAACGAGTCTCTCTCCGCCGCAAAAATCGAGCAGAGCACGGCGCGCTCCTCCGCGCAGGAGATAGCCGCGCGCCTCGGCACAGTCGACGAAGTCATCGCTTCGCGCGGCGGACTGCTTGACGCACTCCGTGAGCAGGCCGAAGTCAGCCGCAGGAATCTTGACGCGTGCCTTGAAAATATAGAATCACTTTCAAATTCAATAGACGGCTATTCGATGATAGTCCGTTCGCGCTCCGAAAAGGCGGAGAAGATGCGCCGCGAGCTCGACGCTGCAACGCTCGATATCCACCAGAAGCAGGCGCGCATCAGAATGCTCGAGGATCTCGAAAAGAACATGGAGGGCTATTCAGGCTCCGTTAAAGCGGTCATGCGCGAAGCAAAGCGCGGAACGCTGCGCGGAATCCACGGACCTGTGTCCCAGCTGATAACCGTTGATGCGAAGTACGCCGCGGCGGTCGAGACGGCTCTCGGCGCCGCCGTGCAGAATATAGTAACCGACGACGAGTCGGCGGCAAAACGCGCCATAGCCTATCTTAAAGAGAGCCGCGCAGGACGCGCGACTTTCCTGCCGATGACGGCGATAAAGCCGCGCCCGTTCAGGGAGGACGGACTCGACTCCTGCGTCGGATTCATCGACATGGCGGACAGGCTTCTTCGATGCGACGACGAGTATCTGCCGATAATCAGGAATCTGCTCAGCCACACCGCCGTTGCGGATAATATCGACAGTGCGATAGCCATCTCCAAGCGCTTCGGCCACAGATTCAAAGTCGTCACGCTCGACGGTCAGGTCATGAATGCAGGCGGCTCGATGACGGGCGGTTCGCGCGGGCAGAACGCGGGAATACTCAGCCGCGGCAATGATATAGAACAGCTCAAAAAGACCGTCGCGAAGCTTGAAAAAGACCTCGCCGAGCGACAGGAGAGATACAAAGAGCTCGCGAGCGAAGTCTCGGCGGCGCAGGCGGAATACGACGGCGTGACGGCGGAGCTCCAGAAAGCGCAGGAAGAAAAAATCCGCCGCGAGGGCGAACTGCGCATGATAGATGACAAGATAGAAACCGCCGAGTCGGCGCTCAATGACCTCGAAGCGGAGAAGCGCAGCTCCGCAGAGCGTACCGCAAAGCTCGAAGAAATTCAGACTCAGGCGCAGAAGAAGATAGATGAATTTACCTCTCAGCTCGACTCTGTTAATGAAAAGATAACCGAAATCGAATCGCGCCGCGATGAACTGCTCAGCACCCGCGAACAGAACGCGGACAAAGAGAGCAGCATCAACCTCAGCATCCTTGCGTTCAAAAAGGATATTCAGGCGCGAGAGGAAGTTATCGAAACGCTCAAACGCCGCAGAAGCTCCCATGAGGTCATGCCGATGAGCTTAAATCGGAGATCGACTCCATAACCGAGCAGATGACCGCGACGAACGAGCTTATAGAACAGCTCAAGGGCGAGGCGGCATCGCTTCGCGCCGAGGCTCAGCAGAAGAAAGACGAGATATCCTCGCTCGCTCAGAAGCGAAGCGGAGTCGAGGGCGAGAGCACCAAACTTCGCGCCCAGGAGCGCTCGGTCAGCGACAGGCGCGAGAGACTGTCCGGCGAGCGGGCAAGGCTCGAAGAGCGCCGCGACTCGATGCAGCGCGAGCTTGAAAACGCGCAGAACAAGCTCTATGACGAATATCAGCTCACTCGCCGCGAGGCGGAGGAGCTCGGAATAGTCATTGAAGACCCGCAAAAAGCGCAGCGCGATCTCAATGATATAAAGAACAAGATAAGAGCCCTCGGCAACGTCAATGTCGGCGCTATTGAGGAATACAAAGAGGTCTCCGAGCGCTACGAGTTCATGAAAACTCAGATAGACGATGTCGAAAGTTCGCGCGCGGAACTTCTCACGCTCATAGGCGACCTGACCGGCAAGATGTCGGAGCGGTTCAGGGAGCAGTTCGACCGCATAAACACTATCTTCGGTCAGACATTCTCGGAGCTGTTCGGCGGCGGCAAGGCGGAACTTATTCTTGAGAATCCGCTCGACGTGCTCGAATGTGCCATTGAGATAAAGGTTCAGCCCCCGGGCAAGAATGTTCAGAACATCGACCTGCTCTCTGGCGGCGAAAAGGGACTTGCGGCAATCGCACTGCTGTTCTCCATACTCAAGGTCACTCCCGCGCCGTTCTGCTTCTTCGACGAGGTCGAAGCGGCGCTCGATGATGTAAACGTCACGCGCTACGCACAGTATGCGCGCCGCATGACGAAGAACACGCAGTTCATCCTCATCACGCACAGACGCGGCACGATGGAGGAGCTGATGTCCTCTACGGAGTCACGATGCAGGAGGACGGAGTTTCCAAACTGCTCGAACTCAAGACCGCCGAGATGGCAAAGAAGCTCGGATTGACACAGTGATACATATAATAAGCCCCGGAGTTTTCCGGGGCTGTTTTTATAATTTGCGATAAGTTGGGGGTTGTCAGGTCATGCAAATCATTCCTCCTCTTTCCTCCAACCGCTTTGCCGAGTTCGGAAAACGCTATCGGTGCGAGGGCGAGGGCGGTGACGGTCAGCCACTCATATATATTGAGCACGGACACATCAAACAGCACCCGCAGCGGCGGGACGGTCATAACAATGAGCTGGAGCGCGGCGCAGAGGGCGGCGCAAATAGTGAGCTTTCTGTTTGAAAAAATACCGATGCTGAAAACCGAGCGGCGCGAGCGCATATTGAACGAATGAGCTATCTCGCAGAGGCTCTGCGTCGCAAACGCCATGGTGCGTCCAAGCTCGACGCAGGAATTTTTAAAGAGCGAGTTGCCCGCGACGAACGCAAACAGACTCAGCGCGCTATCAACATTCCCTCGAGGCTATGTCGAGTCCCGTGCGGTCGGCAAAAAAGCTCTTTGAGCTGTCGCGCGGGGGACGCTGCATGATGCGGCTGTCGAGCCTCTCCGCGCCGAGCGCGAGCGCGGGCAGGGAGTCTGTGACGAGATTTATCCACAAAAGCTGTATCGGCAGGAGCGGCGCGGGCATGCCGAAGAGAGTGGCGGCAAAGACGCAGAGTATCTCGCCGATGTTGCAGCCGAGCAGATAGTGTATGGCGCGGCGGATGTTGTCATATATTCCGCGCCCCTGAGCGACGGCTTTGACTATTGTCGCAAAATTGTCGTCGGTCAGAATCATGTCGGCGGCGTTCTGCGCCACCTGCGTGCCGCCTTGCCCATGGCGCAGCGATATCGGCGGCCTTTAATGCGGGCGCGTCATTGACCCCGTCGCCCGTCATCGCAACAACCTCGCCGTGGGCGCGCAGAGCCTTGACTATCCGGACTTTGTGTTCGGGCGTCACACGCGCATATACGTGGCAGGAGCGCACGGCGCGCGCGAATTCGTTCTCGCCCATTTTGTCTATCTGCGCGCCCGTCAGACATTCGCCGGAGCGCGAGAGTATGCCGAGCTTTTTTGCCGTGGCGCAGGCGGTGCCCGCGTGGTCGCCGGTTATCATAACAGGCGTTATTCCCGCGCGGCGGCAGGTTTTGACCGCCTCATATGCCTCTTCGCGCGGCGGATCCTCCATGCCGATAAGCCCGCAGAATGTCAGCCCCGTCTCGCTTATTTTTTCCCCGTTTGTCTCGCCCGTGGCGACGGCGATGACTCTTAATGCCCGCTCAGCGAGAGAAGCGTTGAGACTCAGTATTTTTTCACGCCGAGCCGAAGTCAGCGGACTTTTCGTTCCGTTTAATATTATATCGGAACACTTTTTATCAGCACATCGGGCGCACCCTTTGCGACCGTTATTATTTTGTCCCCGTCTCTTATCGCGACGGACATCATCTTCCGTTCGGACGAGAACGGTATTTCATCGGTTCTGGGCTTTTGGCGGTTGAGCTTCACTGTATCAGTCCCGGAGCGCTCCGCCGCCGCGACTATCGCAGCCTCGGTCGGCTCGCCGGACACCTTGCCCTTGCCCTCGTATTTTGCGTCGCAGCAGAGCGCGGCGAGCGAGAAAAGCTTTTTGCCTCTTCGCCGGTCAGCTGAATTTCGCCAGACGGCGAGCAGGCGGCAGTGACGGTCATTTTGTTCTGAGTCAGCGTGCCCGTCTTGTCTGAACAGATATATGTTGCCGCGCCGAGCGTCTCGACTGCGGCAGGCGGCGTATGACCGCGTTGCTCTTCGCCATCTTCTGCACCCCGAGCGAGAGCACAACGGTGACAACTGCGGGCAGTCCCTCGGGGATAGCCGCAACGGCGAGGCTCACCGAGAGCATGAACGCGCTGAGCACGCCCATGCCGCGCAGGATGCTGAGCACGAATATCAGCGCGCATATCGCCAGCGCGCCGATGCCGAGGACTTTTCCTATCTTCGCGAGCTTTATTTGCAGCGGCGTTGTCGGTTCGTCTTCTGTGTTCAGAAGATGTGCTATCTTCCCGACCGCCGTATCCATGCCCGTCTGAGTCACGACTGCCCTGGCGTGGCCCGCGGTTATGACTGAGGACGAAAATATCATGTTTTTGAGCTCCGCCTGCGGACTTCCGTCGGGAATGCGGCAGAGAGCGTCCTTTTCGCACGGCATGGATTCGCCGGTCAGTGCACTCTCCTGTGCTGACAGCGAATGCGAAGATATCAGCCGCGCATCGGCGGGGACAAGATCGCCCGCACGGACTTCTATAATATCCCCGCGAACAACTTCCGACGCAGGGATTTTTGTCTCTTTTCCGTCTCTTATGACTGCCGCCGTCGGCGCGGACATATTTTTAAGCGCCTCGAGCGAATGCTCCGCGCGCCGCTGCTGAATGACCCCGACTGCGGCGTTGAGTATAACTATTATCAATATCATTATCGGGTCGGCGAAGTCGCCGTGTTCCTCTAAAAACGAGGTCGCAAATGACACTCCGCTCGCTATGAGCAGGACTATCACGGTGAAATCTTTGAACTGCTCGAAAAATTCCGCGATGATACTTTTTTTCTTTTTGCCGCGCAGTATGTTTTCGCCGTCCTGCCCGAGCCGCTTCTCCGCTTCGCGCGAGCTCAAGCCCCTGTCAACGCTGCTGCTGAGTTTGCCGACCGCGTCTGCGGCGCTCATCGAATACCAGTCCATATTTTCTCCCCTTTTTTATTGAGTCCGTGCAATATATATTCAATTTATCGCCGAAAGTTTACCAAAGTTATTGAACCGTTCACATTTCAATGATAAAATAAATTGTAATTATGTCTTTTTTTCGACAGACGGAGGTATCGCGCTTCGTGACAAAGATAGTTAAATTTCTAAAACCGTATATGGGAGCTACCGTGGCGGCGCTGTTTTTCTCGCTGTTCAACAATCTCATGCAGCTGATCCTGCCCGCGATGATGGCTCTGATGATAAACACCGGCATCGGCGACGGGCGCATGGGCACTGTTCAGCTCATCGGCGGCGTTATGGCGGTGCTCTCCGCTATCGCGATAGGCGCGGCAATCGCGGGCAGCTACTATTCTTCAAAGGTCTCCGCCTGCTTCGGTCTGTCGCTTCGCCGCGCGCTGTTCGTCAAGGTCGAGTCGCTGAGCCAGTGCGATATAGATAAGATAGGCACGCCATCGCTGATAACGAGAACGACAAACGACATCCGCCAGATTCAAGACATGATCCTGATGATGATCCGCATTATTATCAGCGCGCCGATAGTCATGGTCGGCGGCGCATTCATGGCATTCACGCTGAATAAGAGGCTCTCGACCGTCATGTTCATCGCTATTCCGATAATTTTGGTTATCGCCCTCGTCGTCGCAAAGCAGGTTCTGCCGATGTTCGACAAGGCGCAGAAAAAGACCGACAGACTCAATCTCATCCTGCGCGAGAAGCTCAGCGGAATCAGAGTTATCCGCGCGTTCAACCGCTCGGAATATGAGGACGAGAAGTTCAGAAAGGCGAACTACGACCTGACCGGACTCATGCTCAAGATAAACCGTATTTTCGCGTTCCTTATTCCGCTCGCAACGCTTCTTTGCTATGTCATAGTCGCCATTCTCCTCAAGATGGCGGCGGATCAGATAGACGCGCTCGACGCCGTCGCGGACAGCGTGCAGATAGCGAACACCGTCGGCGATCTGCAGGCGTTTATGGTCTATATGATAATGATAATCTACGCGGTCTCCATGGCGGCGTCGCTGTTCGTGATGCTCCCGAAAGCGGAGATATCCGCGAAGAGAATCAACGAGGTACTCGACCTCGTCCCGATGATAAAAGAGACCGAGCATCCGATAACCCCCGACGCAGACCGCCGCAGCGAGCTTGAGTTCGACTGCGTGAGTTTCAGCTATCCGGGTGCCGATTCGCCGATACTTTCGCGCATATCTTTCAAGACCATGCCCGGCGAGACCACCGCCGTTATCGGCTCGACTGGCTCGGGCAAATCGACTCTCGTCAATCTTATCCCCCGATTCTACGATGTCTCGGGCGGCAGGATTCTCATTGACGGCGTGGACATAAAGAATATGTCGATGCGCACCCTCCACGAAAAGATAGGCTTTATTCCGCAGAGCGCATTCCTGTTCAGCGGCACCGTCGCCGACAACCTGCGCATGGGCAAGCCCGACGCTACAGAAGAGGAGATGTGGGAGGCGCTCGAAACCGCGCAGGCGGCAGATTTTGTCAGAGCTATGCCGGACGGACTCGACAGCGAGCTCTCGCAAAACGGCAAGAACCTTTCCGGCGGTCAGCGCCAGCGCCTCGCGATAGCGCGCGTGCTGATAAGAAAGGCTGAGATATATGTTTTTGACGACAGCTTCTCGGCTCTCGACTTCTCAACCGATGCAAAGCTCCGCAAGGCTCTGCGCGAGAGAATGCCGGATATAACAAAAATAATCGTCGCCCAGCGCGTCGGAACGATAATCGACGCGAGCCGTATAATCGTGCTCGACGAGGGCAAGGTGGCGGGCATCGGTACTCACCGCGAGCTGCTTGAAAATTGTACGGTCTATCGCGAAATTGCCCAATCCCAGCTTTCAAAGGAGGAACTCGCATGAGCAGAAGATCACCTCTGAAGAGAAAGCGCACCTCGCAATCGAGAAAGAAATACAGCGGATATTCCGGCGGCAACCGCCGCCCCGGCGAAAAGCCGAAGAATTTCAAAGAGACCGTCTCGCGCTTCGTGCCGCTCTTAAAGCCGTTTATCCCCGGCATGGTCGTCGTGCTCATAGCGGGCGTTATCGGCACGGTGCTGACCGTCACGGGACCGATGTTCCTCGGCGACATAGTCGACGCGATAAAAGAGCAGGCGGATATAAAGCTCTCCGGCGGCGAGATAAACTTTTCAAAGATACAGAAAATCCTGCTGACCATTCTCGGCATCTACGGTCTGAGCGCGGTTCTCAGCTATGTTCAGCACTATATCATGCGGGCGTCACGCAGTCCGTCGTGCGCGATCTGCGCGACAAGGTAAACGACAAGCTGACCCACCTGCCGCTGAGCTATATCGACTCTCACTCGAAGGGCGATATCCTCAGCAAGATGATGAACGATATCGACAATATCAGCAACACTCTGCAGAACAACCTTATTCAGATAATCACCTCTGCGGTGAGCTTCATCGGTATGCTTGCGCTGATGTTCTATGTCAGCTGGCAGTTAACTCTTATCACGCTCTCCGTGCTCCCGCCGAGCCTTCTCGTGATATCGCTCATCTCTAAGCGCTCAAAGCGGTACTTCCGCCGCCAGTGGGACGAGACGGGCAACATAAACGGACACATCGAAGAGATGTACACCGGCCACACGCTCATCAAAGTCTTTGACCACGAGGAGCAGGCGATAGACGAGTTCGACGATATAAATGTCAGTCTCGCAAAAGCCGGATACAAGGCGCAGTTCATCTCCGGCATAATCGGTCCGATATTAAATTTTGTCAGCAACATAGCCTATGTGCTCATCTGCGTCATAGGCGGCGTGTATGTCATAAAGGGCACCTTCTCTCTCGGCGACATAACAACTTTCTTCACTTATTCAAAGCTCTTCATGCAGCCGCTCGTCAGCATCGGCAACATTGCGAACAACCTTCAGTCCTCGCTCGCGAGTGCGGAGCGCGTGTTCAACCTGCTCGATGAGCCCGACGAGTGCGCCGACTGCTACGACACCAGGATCGAAGAGCCCAAGGGCGAGGTCGAATTCAGAGATGTCAGCTTCAGCTACACTCCCGAAGTGCCGCTTATAGAAAACATGAATCTGAAAGTCGAGCCGGGTCAGCTCGTCGCGATAGTCGGACCGACGGGAGCGGGCAAGACGACATTCGTTAACCTGCTCATGCGCTTCTATGATGTCAATAAAGGCGAGATTCTTCTCGACGGGCACGACATACGCTCGATACCGCGCGAAAATCTGCGCAGCGTATTCGGCATGGTGCTCCAGGACACATGGCTGTTCGAGGGCACGATAATGGAGAACATAGCTACGGCCGTAAAGGCTGCTCGCGCGAAGAGGTCATTGACGCGGCAAAGGCGGCAAGAGTCCACCACTTCATCAGCACACTGCCCGACGGCTACGAGACGATGCTCGAAGAGAACGGCGAGAACATCTCGCAGGGTCAGCGCCAGCTTCTGACGATAGCCCGCGCCATCCTCGCGAACCCGTCGGTGCTCATCCTCGACGAGGCGACAAGCTCCGTTGACACGCGCACAGAAGTGCATATTCAAAAAGCGATGAACGCGTTGATGAACGGCAGAACGAGCTTCGTTATTGCGCACAGGCTCTCGACCATCCGCGACGCCGATGTTATCTTGGTTATGAACAACGGCACGATAGTCGAGCGGGGCACACACGGACAGCTGCTCGCACAGAACGGCTTCTACAGAGAGCTCTACGCCAGCCAGTTCGGAGTGTAAAATATAAAAATTATCCGCTGTATCAAATAATTGATACAGCGGATAATTTTTTGATTAATTTGATTAAGATGATAAAATCTTTTGGCGGCGTGGAGCATAAAGAGCGAGCTTGGATTTTTAACAGAATCTATTTGGGCGCCCATATAGGTGAGCCGACTCAATGCATTGCTGCCGCGTAAGCGGCACGAAATCTTTGCAAAAGTTTACCTTACCGACCATGGGGCGAACTTCGTTCGCCTTTAAATTTTCTGTGGTTTTCGGACAACGCACTTCGTATAGACAGCCCTTGCGGCTGTCCGCTATCAGCGATAGCCGATAAATTTTAAATTGATAATAGCTTGTTTTGCTGAAAAAAAGGGGAGCCGGAAATCCGACTCCTTCGTTTTTTATTTTTTCTTCGCGTGCTTGGCTTTTTTCTTCGGCTGTTCCTCGCCGAGGTCGATTGCGATAAACGCGACGTTCCAGATGAGTATCGCCAAAAACAAAACCGTCATCACCGCAGGCGCCGTGCTCATCGTGACGAGCACTATCTTGCCGAAGAGATTCATGAACGACATGTCAGTCAGCGCACCGAGGGTCAGCGTGCCCGCTTTGACCGCCGAAGAGACGGCGGAGAACGCTATCCTCATGCCTATAATGCTCAAAAGACCTGCCGCGCCGAGCGAAGCGGTCGCCTTGCGCGAGTTCGTCGCCGCGGCGACTATAACCGTCGCGAGCGCGACGAGCAGGGCGATGGCAAAGAATACAACAAAGGCGATAAAATTGCCCTTGAATTTCAAAAGTCCGTCCGGGAGCTCGGATGCGCCGCCTTTGACGAGGTCAGCGAAAAGACCGTCTCCCGTGAAAAGCTCGATGATGCGTTTGACGCTCAGATTCTCTACAATATTTGAATCGTAGATAGTCGCGTGCATATAGACGGTTATGAGATCCGTGAAATATGCGACGGGGAACACTGCAATTGCCAGCAGAGCCGTCACAATTCTGTTGAGAGCTTTCATCCTGACCGACCTTTCTTACTTGATTATTTCTTCTTTTTGTCCCACGAGGAGTTGAGCGCAACGGTGCGGTTTATGATAAGATTGCCCGGAGTGCTGTCCTTATCGACGCAGAAGTAGCCCTGGCGCATGAACTGGAATGTGTCGCCCGGCTTTGCATCGCGGAGTCCGCCCTCGAGCAGGCATCCGTCGATAATTTTGAGAGAATCGGGGTTGATGTTCTGAAGATAGTCACCGTTTCCGTCCTCGCCTGCGGGGTTCTCGGTGTTGAACAGGCGGTCATAGAGACGCACCTGAGCCTTCACGTTGTCCGCCGCGCTGACCAGTGCAGGGTGCCGCGAACCTTTCTGCCGTCGGGCGTCTCGCCGCCGCGGCTCTCGGGGTCGTAGGTGCAGTGCAGGCAGGTGACTTCGCCGTTTTCATCGGTATCATATGAGTTGCAGGTCACATAATATGCGCTCTTGAGACGCACTTCGTTGCCGGGGAAGAGCCTGAAATATTTCTTCACGGGCTCCGCCATGAAGTCCTCGCGCTCAACATAGAGCTCGCGGGAGAATGTGACCTTGCGGCGACCGAGCTCGGGCTTGTCGGGATTTATCTCGACCTCTATCTCCTCGGTCTTGCCTCAGGGTAGTTGTCGATAACGAGCTTGAGGGGATTGAGAACAGCATGCGCGCGGGGCGTTCTGATTGAGATTGTCTCTGACGCACGCTTCGAGCAGACCGTAGTCAACCACGCTGTGCGCCTTTGCAACGCCGACGCGGCTTATGAAATCGCGTATTGCGGCGGCGGGATAGCCCCTGCGGCGCATACCGCAGAGAGTGACCATTCTCGGGTCGTCCCAGCCGTTGACAACGCCGGTCTGAACCATTTCGAGGCACTTTCTCTTGCTCGTCACGCAGTAGTTGAGATTAAGGCGCGCGAACTCTATCTGGCGCGGCGGCTCTTCAAAGCCGATAGCGTCGATGAACCAGTTGTAGAGCGGTCTGTGGTTCTCGAACTCGAGCGAGCACAGGGAATATGTGACCTTCTCCGCAGCGTCGGAGAGGGGATGGGCAAAGTCATACATCGGATAGACGCACCACTTGTCGCCCGTCTGATGGTGGGAGACATGCGCGATTCTGTAGATGACCGGGTCGCGCATATTGATGTTCGGGCTCGCCATGTCTATCTTGGCGCGCAAAACCTTTTCGCCGTTTGCAAATTCGCCCTCGGTCATTCGGCGGAAGAGGTCGAGATTCTCTTCAACCGAGCGGTCGCGGTAGGGGCTGTTTTTGCCGGGCTCTGTAAGAGTGCCGCGGTATTCGCGTATTTCGTCGGGCGACAGGTCGCAGACATACGCCTTGCCCTCTTTGATGAGCTTTATCGCGCACTCATAGAGAAAATCGAAATAGCTCGATGCGTAGTAGACCTCGTTCCATTTGTAGCCGAGCCACTCAATGTCCTCTTTTATCGCGTCGACATATTCGACATCCTCTTTTGAGGGATTCGTGTCGTCAAGACGGAGATTGCACACTCCGCCGTATTTTTCCGCGATGCTGAAGTCGATGCATATTGCCTTTGCGTGACCGATGTGCAGATAGCCGTTGGGCTCCGGAGGGAATCTCGTCTGCACGCGGGTGTTGACCCCGTTTGCAAGATCCTCGTCTATAAAATCAGTGATAAAATTTGAATTGAGATTGGTGCTGTCCGCCATTTAGTTCTCCTCCTTGTAGTGTGCGAGCGCCGCAGCGAGTCTCGCTCTGACTCTGTCCTCGCCGAGCAGCCTGATTATCGAATGAAGATCGGGCGTGTTGCGGCGCGAAGTCACCGCGATTCTGATAACGGTCGAAAGGTCGCCGACATGACCCTTGAACGCCGTGGGATCTTTCTTGTATTCCTTGACGTTGGGCGTGTAGCCGAGCGGCTCGCACATCGCCTTGATGCGCGCAAACCATGCGTCCTTGTCGTCGTTTATGTCAAACTCGCCGATGTATTTTTGAAGTATCGCCGCCGCATCGCCTGCGCTGATATTCTCGGGCAGGGTGTAGTCGGGGGTGTAGATTCATCGTAGAAATACGAGACGAAGTCCTTGACCTGCTCCCAGTTTGCGATATCCTTTCGCGGCTTCGGGCAGTCGCGGTCTATCGAGAATATGCCGCGCGCAAAATCGCGGTTAGAGTCGAGAAGCTTGTAGAGCTCCTCGTCATATTCTTTCGCCCAGTTCAGTATATTGCCGAGCACCTCGTCCGCTGTCATGTGCGAAATAATATTCTTGCTCACATCGTTGAGCTTCGCCATGTCAAACAGGCATCCGCTCACGCTCATCTTCTTGAGATTGAACGGGAACTTCCAGCAGTCCTCCGTGGGATTCGCTCTGCGCCAGTCTTCGAAGTTCGAGTTGAGCAGCGTCATGATATATTCGATAACGCTCTCCTTTGGATATCCCTGCTCAACGAAGTAGCTGACCGCCGCCTCGGGGTCTTTTCTCTTCGAGAGCTTGCGCTTGGCGCCCGTCTCCTCGTCTATCTTCATGACCTGCGGAGTGTGCGCGTATTTCGGCACTCTGTAGCCGCACGCCTTGAACAGCGCGATGTGCTTCGGGACGGAGGATATCCATTCCTCGCCGCGAATGACGTGCGTCGTGCGCATGAAGTGGTCGTCGCAGACATGTGCAAAGTGATAGGTCGGCACGCCGTCGCTCTTCAAAAGCACCTCATCGATTATATTCTCCGGCATTTCAATTTTGCCGCGGATCATGTCTCAAAGACAATTCTCTTGTTCTCGTCGCCCTCGGAGCGGAAGCGGAGCACATAGGCTCGCCAGCCTCGATGCGTCTCTTCTGCTCGTCAAAGCTCAGGTCGCGGCACTTTGCCCATTTGCCGAAATATCCGGTTATCGCCGCGCCGCCGTTTTCCTGCTCTTCGCGGATAGCGGCGAGCTCGTCCGCAGTGCAGAAGCAGGGGTATGCCTTGCCCTCCTGCACAAGACGCTTGGCGACTGCGTGATAGATTTCAACGCGCTTGCTCTGGGTATAAGGACCGTAAACTCCCTTCTCCGTGTCGAATCCGGTCACGCCCTCATCAAATTCGAGACCGAAATTTTTGAATCCGTTGATTATCGCGGACACGCCGTCGGCGACCTCACGCTTCTTGTCCGTGTCTTCGATTCTCAGATAAGTCAGTCCGCCGCTGACTCTCGCCGTAAGAAAATCGACGAGCGCGCCGAACAGGCCGCCTATATGGAGATACCCCGTCGGACTCGGTGAGAATCGGGTCACGCGCGCACCCTCGGGCAGCTCGCGCGGGGGAAATCTCAGCTCGCAGTCCTCCGGCGTCAGCCCGTTTGAGCCGAACAGGAGATCGGCGAGTCTTTCGTTATCAGTCATTAAACCGCACTCCGTTTCTGTAGGTAAATATATACACTATATTATTGCAGAAAAACGCCCGTCAATCAAGAGCCAAAGAACAATTTCTCAAATCAAAAGAGGTTAATCGATAAAAATTTCATAAATCTTTAATTTTCCATTGATTTTTGCACTCTTTTATTTTATAATGAATACGACCGCGCAAGCAGTGAATTGATTTTTCGTGCTCATTCGCTCGGGAGAGAAAACCGCAAAAAAAGCGCGACTGAATGAAGATTTCATATTCGGAGGTAACTGAAATGACAAAGAAGATCATAGCTCTTGTCCTTGCTCTCTGCTTCGTTTTTGCTTTTGCAGCCTGCAAGAATGATAAGGACAACAGCGACACAACCACAGGCGAGCCCAACACTTCCGCAAACGGCGAGACGATTGCAAACGACGAGTCCAGCGAAGCTGAGTCCGTCAGCGGCGACGAGTCCACCGAGCTCAGACCGACGCTTCCGGCAACACCGTAGCTCCCGAGGAGACCAAGAAGGACAATCAGGCGGCAGCCAGGGCGGCAATCAGGCGGCAGCAGCACTGCTTCCAAGCCCGCGACAAAGGCTGAGATAGTTGCGTATTTCAACAAGGCCATTAACGGCGTTAAGCCCAGTGCGAAGAGCGTTACAAGAGTTTCTGAGACGAACTACAGAAGCGGCAAAATCACCGGAGTGCCCTCCATCGTCGATAAGCTTGTCGGCGGTATAGACAGCTTTGTTGACGGTCAGCTCAAGAAGAACAGCAAGGGCTCCGAAACATTCTCCAATTCTGCGGCTATAAAGGCTAACTTCCCTGTTGAGAACGAGTCCTGGTCGAGCAAGCTTACTGCGAATGATGTCGCAAGTGCAACTTGCACCGAGGCGGGCGGAGTTTACACCATTACTATAAAGACGGTTGCGACAAGGCTTCCTCCAACGTTCATCACGGCTCGGGTCATGCCCCGAAGGTTTTCAGCGTGGTTCTCCCGTCTGTTATCAACGATCAGTTTAGCAGCGGCGTGCTTAAGTCTGTCGCTAAAACCTTTAAAATCGGCACCGCTCAGATGGAGTATCCCTCTGGTACAGTTACCGTTAAGGTTGATGCTAAGACCAGCCGTGTTATCAATGCTACATATGATGCCAAATGGACAATTCACCTTCCTCTTGGCGACGGAATGGTAGTGCTTCCTTTCGGCACAAAGACCATTTACAACATCGCTTACTAATTAAACAAAATGACTGTTTTGAGGCAGGAGTTTCCTGCCTCAAAATGCATTTACAAACATATCAAGTGAAAAAGAAGGATATTTAAAATGGAAAAGAAAGTTCTTGTTGAAACTTCCGCGCGCCATGTACATGTCACCAGAGAAGCTCTTGATATCCTCTTCGGCGAGGGCTATGAGCTGACCGTCAAGAAGGAGCTCTCTCAGCCCGGCCAGTTTGCGAGCAACGAGCGTGTTGCCGTTATCGGACCGAAGGGCAGCTTCCCGGCGGTCTCCATCCTCGGCCCCGTGCGTCCCGAGAATCAGGTTGAGATTTCACTCACCGACGCCCGTTCGATAGGCGTGACTGCTCCTGTTAGAGAGAGCGGCGACGTTGCGGGCAGCGGCGCCTGCAAGCTTGTCGGCCCCAAGGGTGAAATAGAGCTTGAGTGCGGCGTTATCGCAGCGCAGAGACACATCCACGCAACTCCCGAGGATGCCGAAAAATACGTCTTCAGACAAGCAGATAGTCAGCGTCAAGATCGACTCCAACGGCCGTTCGCTCGTTTTCGGCGATGTCGTCGTCAGAGTCAGCCGAAGTATGCGCTGGCAATGCACATCGATACCGATGAGTCCAACGCCGCAGGCGCAACTCCCGGTCTCATGGGCGAGATACTTGCGTAACAAAAAACGAAATTCAGTCCTCTGCACTCTGAGTGCGGAGGGCTTTTCGCTTGCGGTCGTGGAGAATGAGCAGACGCACTTATGTGCCAATAGCGGCGGAGCTCTTCAGGCAATATAACGGCATTTTTATTCTCACATATAAAATTATTGTCGACTCCATTGTGTAAGGAGAGCTGGATCGGCGAAGCGAGACTGAGGGATTGCGTCCGGATAAAAATTGTCGTGGTTGTCCTCGGTTTATCAACAGGCAAATTCTTATTTCCGGATACTTACGCGAAACCGCCGCCAAAATCAAAACACTTTTCCCCGATGTGTTTCACTAATGACGCATTTACACAATTTGGACTACCCCCGTTAAACGAAATTTTATCTTTTGTCTATTGAATGATTGGAACAACGATTATACAATTATATATAAATCAATAAGGAGTGAAATAAGATGAAAAAGATTCTGGCAATAATCCTTGCCGCTGTCCTCGTTCTCTCGTTCGCGGCGTGTAAGAAGAATGACACAAACAACGACACCACTGCCGGTGACGCGCAGACCTCCGGTCAGGCGGCGGATGTTTCCGCTTCCGATGATACCGCTTCTTCCGAAGAGGCTTCCTCCGAGGTCGAGACCGAGGTAGTCACCGATAAAGAGGGTCACACCGTTATCGAGACTAAGGCTTCTCAGTCCTCCGATACAAAGACCACGACCAAGGGCAGCACGGCTCCCTCCAAGGGTCTCAACACCAACGACGCAGCAGCTTGCATCAAAGCTTATCAGGCGCTATCGCCAAGACAAAGCAGTTCAAGAGCGGCAGACAGAACATGGCTCTCAAGGGCAGCATCACTGCTGACGGCAGCCTCGGCGCTCTGCTCAAGATAGCTCAGAAGCCCGTTGCAAACGCACTCAACAAGAACTCCAAGGATCGTACCGATATCCCCGGCAAGCCCTCGGGCATGCAGGCGAGCCACATGAAGAGCGCCAGCGCGGTGACCAGCGGCAACTACACCACAATCACCTTCAACGTCAAGGATCAGACTCAGGGCGCGAAGGCTGATAACCACAGCGGTTCCGTCGGCTGCGCAGTCGGTACTCTCGGCGATGTCGATAACGCTATCAGAGAGCTCGGACTCAGCGTCGACTACAAGGACGGCAAGATTGAGCTGACCTACACCAACTGCAAGGTCGTCGTCAAGATTGACAACACCACCGGCAAGATCGTCGAGGGCAGCTGGCATATGATGTCAATGTCTATGCAAACGGCATCAAAGTCTCCATCGTCTCCGTCAATAACCTCAAGGGTATCGTCGCTTTCTCTTACACCGCGAAGCTGATATCTGAAAAAAACCGAAGCCGTCCGTCTTTTCCAGACGGGCGGTTTTTGTCGGCTGTCGGGATATGCGTCGGATAAACTGCGGCTTTATCAAAAATTAATTTTTGCCATGTTTTTTATAAGATTTTTCTTGACCTGTCTGCTTCAATATCTTAAAATATAAGCCTAATCAAGTGCAACACTCAGATAAAATCTGTCGGGAGGGAGAAGAATGAACAAAAAGCTTATGAGATTTGCCGCACTTTTGCTTGCGGCGGCTATGCTCTTTTCCTTTTCGGCGTGCAGAACGAACGATGACGGTTCGGAGTCTTCTACGGATGAACCCTCGGTCACTGATGCGGGGAATATTCATGAGGAGTCCACCGACTCTGCGGAGCTGACAACTGACGAGCCGACGACCGACTCAAGAACCGCGACGCGCTCCACTGTTTCCGGCGGAACAAAGACCGAGACTGTCAACGTCTACAAGGGGCTCAACTCCACGAACACTTCGCGGGTGCTCAAGTATTACAAAGCTGCGGCGGCGAACACCAAGAGCATCGACGCCACGCAGTATATGTCCATGAAGCGCGTTGATTACACTCCGCGCAACAGCTTCCAAAAGGGAATGCTCTCCCTGTTTACGGCATAGCCTCTGCGGCGCTCGCGGCGAACAGCACGCCTGTGAACGAAGTGCCCGGAGTGCCCGATGAAATTAAGTCGAGCGACCTTATCTCCGCGAACGCCGTCGCTTACGGCAACTATACCATAGTGACGCTCAACGTTAGGATGCAGCAGGACGATCAGAATACTAAGAACGCGCATCAGGGTCCGGTCGGCAGGACTGTCGGAACGGTCGGGGACCTCGACAGAGTTTTTGAAGCCATGCCGAGCGTCAAGGTGAACTGCTCAAAGGGCAGCATCACGCTCAAGTATGACGACTGCAAGGTCGTTGTCAAAATAGACAACGGCAGCGGAATGATAGTCAGCGGCACATGGAGCTATACTGTTGATATCGATGTCGACAATATATATGCGAGCATCGCGGGCAGCGACGAGCTGCTGATAACGAACACAGGCGGCGCGGTCGGATTTGTTATAAAGACGAATGACGAAATCTCGCTTCAAAGCCGCAATTCAAAATAAAACTGACCCGCACGGCGCGATGCCGGGCGGGTTTTTGATATTAAATTAAGAAGAGAGCTGCCTTTTGACAGCTCTCTCTTTATGTTTTTATTTATCTGCTTCGGCGTCGTTTGCCTTTGCCTCTTCGATAACCTTCTGTGCAACGACGGGCGGCGCATCCTCATAGCGGGTGAACTCAAGGGTGAACCAGCCTCTGCCGGCGGTCACGGAGCGAAGGACGGTCGAGAAATCGCCCATCTCGCCCATGGGAACTTCCGCGATGAGTTCCTGAATTTTCGGCTCGTCGGACGGACCCATGCCGAGCACGCGGCCGCGGCGCTTTGTGACATCGCCCATGATGTCGCCGAGATTCTCGTCGGGCATATAAGCCTTCAGAGTGCCGATAGGCTCAAGGATAACGGGGTTCGCCTGCGGGATACCGTTCTTGTATGCTATGTTCGCGGCGGTCTTGAACGCCATTTCGGACGAGTCGACCGGATGATAAGAGCCGTCGTAAAGAGTCGCCTTTATGCCGACCATCGGATAGCCTGCAAGCACGCCCTTCTTGACGCTGTCGCGCAGACCTTTTCAACTGCGGGGAAGAAGTTCTTCGGCACGGAGCCGCCGACAACTTCCTCGGCGAAAACGAGATCGTCGCTCTCACAGGGCTCGAAGCGGATGAACACATCGCCGAACTGACCGTGTCCGCCGGACTGCTTCTTGTGTCTGCCCTGAACCTCGACCTTCTTGCGGATGGACTCTCTATATGCGACCTTCGGCACGCTGAGATCGACCTCAACGCCGAACTTGTTCTTGAGCTTGGAAACGATAACGTCAAGGTGCTGCTCGCCGAGACCGGAGAGAATCTGCTCGCGGGTCTCTTTGTTGATGACGAACGAAATTGTCGGATCCTCTTCGAGGAGCCTGAGCAAGCTCGCCGCGACCTTCTCTTCGTCGCCCTTCTTGCGGACTTTGACTGCCATTGAAAGGCAGGGGGTCGGGAACTTGATGCCTCGAGGGTTATCGGGTTCTTTGCCGAGCAGACCGTGTCTCCAGTCTTGATGCCCGCAAGCTTTGTGACAACGCCGATGTCACCCGCGGGGATGCAGGATGCGTCCTCCTGCTTGCTGCCCTTGAGGGTGATTATCTTGCCCATTCTCTCGCTCTCTTCGGTGCGGGAGTTATAAGCGGGGGTGTCCGAAGTTATCTTGCCGGAAACAACCTTGAAGAAGGACATCTTGCCGACGAACGGGTCGGCGATGGTCTTGAAGCAGATAGCCGCAAGCGGGCCGTTTTCGTCGCAGGGAAGACCGTTCTCGCCTGCCTTGTCGGCTGCGGAGGGAGCGGAATAGACTATCTCATCAAGGAGCATATCGATAGCTTCGCAGGTGTAGCCCGCGCAGGCGTATACGGGGATAACGGAGCCGTCGCTGACGCCGGAGTTGAGAGCCTTGATTATCTCTTCGCGGGTGAAAGTCTCGCCTGCAAAGAACTTCTCCATCAGCTCGTCGTCGCTCGAAGCGACTGCTTCTGTAAGTATATCGAGCATCTCGTCAAGCTGCGGGTCGGAGGGCATTGCGACCTCTTTCTTCTCGCCGCTGCTGTAGTCAAAAGCCTTGCGGGACGCGAGGTTGACATATGCTGCAACCTTGCCGCCGTCCATATAGGGGACGATAACGGGGCAGATAGCACCGCCGACTGCGTCTTTTATAGCTGCAAATGTTTTATAGAAATCTGTATTGTCCGCGTCGCAGCGGGTGATGGCGAACATTCTCGAAATGCCTCTGGCGTTCGCCGCCTTGAGAGCTTTCTCTGCGCCGACGTCAAAGCCGGAGCCCGCCGCAGTGACGATGAGCACGCTGTCCGCCGCGCGGATGCCTTCGCTCATGCCGCCCGCAAAGTCAAAAAGACCGGGAGTGTCGATTATATTTATCTTCGCGCCGTTCCACTCGATAGCGGCAACAGCGGTTGAAACCGTGGCCTTTCTCTTCTTCTCCTCGGCGTCGAAGTCGAGCACGGTGGTGCCGTCGGCGACTCTGCCGAGTCTGTCGGTAGCCTTCGCGGTGTAGAGCATTGCTTCCGCAAGGGTTGTTTTTCCTCTGCCGCCATGACCTGCTATGGCGATATTTCTGATGTCTTTCGCGTTATAGGCTTTCAAAAAAAAAGTCCTCCTTATCAAAGCGCCGCTGCGCGTTTAGATTTACTGCATAAAAATTAACCACAGTTTGAAGAAATTATAGCATACATTACTATAGATTTCAACAAAAAAATAAAATATATTCATTAACGTTATATAAACAAATTGAGCGCAGTTTGCACTTGTAAAGGATATAAAATAGTATGTTTTA
>ENA-OQCP01000020-OQCP01000020.1-human-gut-metagenome-genome-assembly--contig:-NODE-20-length-57265-cov-3.240400_pt1 | contig 57265 bp, 70 predicted proteins | sample MGYA00242760_ERZ504583 | MGnify/ENA primary metagenome ERZ504583 (study PRJEB26092, sample SAMD00036308) | human gut metagenome | host: Homo sapiens | study: EMG produced TPA metagenomics assembly of...
AAACCTTCGGGAGAGTAGCAATATAAGAATCAAGCTCGCCGAGAACGGTGTTGCAGTCAACGCCCATCTTGCCGAACAGGGAGGGGATGAGTCCGCGTCCTGATCAAGCAGAGAGTAGAGCAGATGTTCGGGGACGAGCGACTGGTTGTCGTTCTCTCTTGCTATGTTCTGCGCGTTCTGTATTGCCTCAACGGTCTTCTGAGTATAGTCTGAGTGTTCATAAAATCACCTGCTTAGTCTGAGTTTTGAGTTATATTATTATTGACTGCCGCGCGATATATTCTGCGTAGCAGTGCTCGATATCTGCCGGAGAATATCTGCCGGCAAGGAAGCCTTTCATAAGTTTGTCAAACAGCTCTATATATCCGGATATAGCCTGTGCGAGCTCCTCGGTTGAGGAATTTTTCTTCGGCACGACTATACTGCGGCAGAACTTGTTATAATAGAGGGCATAGTCAACATTCTCTACTCCGTAGTGGGGGAGATATTTTTGCTCTATGCTGTGCCACAGGCGGAAAAAGTCGGTCATGTCGGAGATAAGCGCGGCGCTCTGCGTGCGGAATATCACCGAAAGCTCGCCGATGGAATCCTGTCCGTTTTCATACAGCTCCACTTCATATTTGACGGTGGGGCGGTATTTATATTCCAGACTGCTCTTGAGCGACATTGTCAGGTCGTTCGGAGTGAAGAACGGCACAAGCTGCCCGTATGAAGCGACCGCTTCTTCGATAGCCTGGAATACATCGTTTATGCGCCTCTGCGGCGTGACCATGCCGAAATATTCGGCAAGTATCTGATTTATTAAATTTGATCGGTTGGTGCCCTTTTGATGCGCAAGTCTATCCGCTTCGCGGACGACTTCGTCGCTGAGCATCAAACTGTATAATGTTTTCTTCAAGAGTATCAACTCCTTTTGTTTTCTGTTCCCATGATATACCTATTTTAAAAACTTGTCAATATATTTATATAAATGTTCATACAAAGTTAATAAAATTCAAAACGAGTTTGCTAAAAAAGGCCGCCCAAAGGGCAGCCTTTTTAAATATAGCTTTAAGATTTTGAGCGTTTTCTCGGCAGCATCTTTTCTCCAAGCACAAATGGTGCGATTTTGTGTATAGGTAAAGCCACCAAAAGGCACAGCCCGATGGAGAGCAATGCCGCAATAGCGCTCCAGAACAGAGATTTGTCGGCGAGTCTTTCCGATATAAACGGGCACAGTGTGTGAAAAAACACTACCGGGAATTTGTGCATAAGGAGTATCGGCATCGTGTTGGAGCAATATAGGATATAACTTTAAGCTTCGGGATGAAGAAACACAGCAGGGTAAATCCGAGTACGGACATGAAAGCGGATAAATAAAATATCAGTATCCTGCCGTATTCGCTGCTCTGATATCCTACGAGAACATTCAGCTTCAGTGCCGAAAATCCTCCGGCGGCGACGCATAACAATGATAAAATAAATATGTATGGCTTGCGCAAGGTTTTTTGATTTTGTGCTGCAAATTTTGAGAATAAAACCCCGCTCAGAGAAAACGGGAGCATTGCTATGGCAACATCAGCCTTGAATATCGGCGCTTTTGTCGGAAACAGAGAAAATTTATATATTACATATTGTATGACAATTGCTGCAATTATAGATACACCGAACAAGGCGTATGACAATCGGCGTTTTGAAGCTATTCGGTCTATTATAAATGTTATAGCATACAAAAACAGCAGTTCAAGAAACAGGCACGGCAAAAACCAAAGCGGAGTATTTGCGGCGCAGTATCCTTTTAAAGTGCCTATAATTATGGCGGAAACACTGCTGTCGATTGCCTTCTCCGCGAATGACGAGACGAACTTGCCGAGAATAGCATAGACGCCCCAGCTGACTGCGGCAAATATATAAAACGGCACGAGAAGGCGCATCAGTTTTTGAATCAGAAACTTCCAGAATCCGTTCTTGCCGCGCGAAAATGTAACGCCGGTCAAAAAGAAAAACAGCGGAACATGAAAAGAATATACATATTGAGCATAGATTCCCTGGTCGTGAAACACATGCCCGATAACTATAAAAATATACCGATACCTTAGCGGCATCGAAAGCAAATATCCGCTCTTTTGAGTTGCTGTTTAAAGTGCTCATATTTCTCCAATCGGTTTGTAAAACACTGCGCTCTATTTTTATTTTATAATGTATAATGCCTGCGTTTTTATACTAACAGGATTCTTTTTGTGTGTCAAGGTTTGTGGATTTCGATTCGACCGATTTTCAGAACATAACTTTTTGTTGCAACGTACACCCGTTTTCTGATATACTTTTTTTGAACATATGTGATATATGCTCCGGACAGGGAGCAAAAAATATAAGGAGCGATAAAAGATGAAAAAAATAAGAAACGGCATCGCGCTGCTGCTGACGGTTTTGCTCGCGTCTCTTCTCTGCTCGTGTGCGGGAAAAACTTCGAACGGCGATGATACTTCCGGTGCAAAGAAAACGGAAAACGGAGTAAAAATAACTGCGACCGCAGCAAAGACTGCACAGACAGAAGAATACAGCAACGGAGATTTCAGCATCACAATACCGAAAGGCTGGAAAGTAACGAGCGCGGGAAGTGGAATATATCACAGCATCAGAGTGTGCGATCCTAACGAGCCGCTCAATCAGATGTTCGTTCTTCTCAAGGCGGACTGTCTGCTTCACAGTCAGGCGGGAAAAGATGCATGGCAATATAACTATAACATGGGAAATGCGCAGGCGGCACTTTTGGCATCTGCGGTTGTGTTGCCCAACCCTTCGACAGAAGGTTTCTTTAAGATCTTTTCGCAGTATACTGACTTTGTCTCCAAGAACGAGCCGGATTACTCGGGATATTCGTTCCCGAACTTCGGCGATTTTACTGTGACAGAACGCTTTAAGGCTACAGGTACACTGAGCTCATATGCTCTCGGCGATGAGTTGCTCCGCGCAACTTTCAATAGTAGCGGTAAGCAGGGCGAGGGTATGTTTGCGGCATCTGTTGTCGATTTCGGAAAATTTTCTATAGCCTCCGGTGACGTGTCGGGTTATGTATTGCCTCAGGCAGACGGCGGATATTACATGGCGTATAATATTATGGCAATAACCGCGGCTAAAGACACGTTTATTGAGTGGGAAAGCCTGCTTACCGAGTGTATGAAAACGCTTAAATATTCCGACAATTTTGTAAATGCAACTAACAGCGCAAGTAACGAAAAAGTAGCGCAGGCACAGCAGATAAGCCAAAATTTCAATCAGACTATGGACGGCATAATGTCTTCTTGGGACAGCCGCAATAAGAGCACGGATATAATAAGCCAAAAACAGAGTGACGCAACGCTTGGATATGAGCGCGTTTATGATACCGAAACGAACGAAATATACCGCGCAACGAACGGATTTACGGATGAATACAAAGGCGAGCGGTATAAGCCGGTCACCGATGATAATATGTATACGACGCCAATAAGCGGATACATAGAAAAAGACTGATAACAGGAGAAGATAATATGATCTTGTTCTTTACAGGAACAGGCAACAGCAGATATATCGCATGCAGGATTGCCGATTCGCTCGGCGATGAGCTGCTTAGTATGAACGAAAGAATCAAAGCGTGGGATACATCTGAGATAAGCGCAGACGGTCGTCTTGTTTTTGTCGTTCCGACTTACGGTTGGCGCATTCCGCGCATTGTAGAAAAGTGGATAGACCAGACACCGTTCAACGGAGATTTTAAAGTGTGGTTCGTCATGGACTGCGGCGGCGAGATAGGCGATGCGGACAAATATATCAGGCGTTTATGTTCAAGAAGTTATTTGACTATATGGGTGTCAAGCAGATAGTGATGCCCGAAAATTATGTCGCCATGTTCAGCGTGCCGAATGATGAACAGGCTGCACGGATAATTGAAAGGGCTCAGCCGGATATTGCAGACGCTTCAGAGACTATAAAAGCCGAAAAGAAATTTGCTCAGCCGCGCAGAAATGCTTATGATAAGCTTATGAGCGATATAGTCAACCCGGTGTTCTATAAACTCTTTGTCAAGGCGGATGCCTTTACGGCAAATGACAAGTGCATCGGATGCGGCAAGTGTGCAAAAATGTGCCCGCTCAACAACATTGAATTAAAAAACAGTAAACCGGTCTGGGGCGATGATTGCACTCACTGTATGGCGTGCATCTGCCTCTGCCCGACGGAAGCCATTGAATACGGCAAGAAGAGCGTCGGCAAACCGAGATATCATCTTGATTAAAAGCAAAGGAAGTATGACTCAAAAGCTATACTTCCTGTTTTTATTTTCTTTTTCCGAGTGCTATCATAAGAGCGCCGACGGCGGCGGTCGCCGCGGTTCCCGCCCATATGCCGTATTTTAGCTTTTCCTTGTCATCCGCATCGTTTATGTATCGCATTATTGAGACCGGAGTCTTTTTGAACAGGTCGAAATATGTTACCGTTCTTGTTTTATACTCAAACGGCTTATTTTCATCGAGCTCAAAGATACGCACGCCGCGCATCTTGTTGCCGTAGCATCGAAATGACGCGCAGGCTGTTTGGATTATGTCAATATTATCAACTCTGCCTTCGAAGCAATTTAGATGATCGTGACCCGCGACTGCGGCGAGCACGCCTCCCATTTCTTTTAATGCTTCAAATTCGCCGACATTTTCAGAGCATACATCGGGATATTCACCGAGGGTGCCGTGGGCTTTTTGGGGGTCAAGCTCATAAAACCGCCCGTCATGCTCTATGCACTCATTATTTTTTTCGCACTCGTGTATGAGCTGCACAGTCTCCGGAATCGGGACATGCTGAAATACAAAAGAGGGGAGAACTCCGAAAGCTTTTTTGATTTTCTCATTCTTTCGGAGCATCCAGTCTATTTTGTTGCGGCTTATGGTCGTGTACCAATTGCCGTCTGCGCCTTTCCTGCGGAGTCGAGCATCCACACGGTAAAAGCGCGCCGCATTCCGTCTGACGACATTATCGGGATATCATAAGTTCCGCATCCCGCGCCGACATCTGCTCCGCTTCCGACGCACGATGAGTAATTGCCGTATATTTCCGACTGCTCGGATTTTTCTATGCAGTTCATGTCATCGTGGTTTCCGTACAGAACGGCAAACGGTATCTTTCTTGCTTCAAGCGGCAGAACAATATGACTTATCGCCCGTTCCACGCGTGATCTTGTCGCATTATGCCCGGAGGCTACCTGCCTTGTGCTATCACGGCATCGTTTATATGATTGCCGAGTATGTTGTCGCCCGTGAACAGAACGAGATCGGGGTGCAGAACATCGCAGGCTCTGTTTATCATCCGGACAAGGCTTTTGCGAACGAGCGGGAGATCCTGCGCGTCGCTTATCTGCATTATTGTGAACTTGCCGTCACTGTTGAATTTCAGCATTCGCTTACCTCTTTTAAAATGCGCCGCCGCAGTTTATACGGCAGCGCATTTGCTTTTATTATTCGGTTTCGTCGCTCTCGGTTGATTCGGGTTTATCTATCGAAGTTTCGGGCGTTTCTTCAGCAGAATCGTTGCCGATATCCGACATTTCCGTAGATGCAGTGTCGGACACAACGCTTCCGCTTGCCACTGCGACAGGCTGAGGCAGCTTCTTTCTCTTTTTCAGAAGAATCGCAACAGCAACAAGAATCAGTGCTGTAACAACTGATATGCCGAGTCCGATAACCATTCCGCGCGGAGTGTACTTGAACTTTACGCTGTGGTTTCCTGCGCTAACTCTGACTCCGAGCAGTGCGTCGCCGACGGCGACAATGTCATTCTCGCTGACTTCCTTTCCGTCAACAGTAACTTTCCAGCCCTTGTCATAGGGGATGGAGGTGTAAATAATACTGTCCTCTGCGGCGTTCAGCGTGCCGGTTATCTCTGTGTCGGTAAAGCTCTCGATATTCAGCGCGCCGCTGTTGAGCTTGTTGTAGCCCTCAACGAATTTGTCAGTATCAAGCCCGTAGACAAAGAAGTTGAGCGCACCGCTGTTGACATCGTCCTTGACGGTCATTTCAACGGTTATCGGCGTTCCCGCCTTGCACATGCCGAGGTCGTAGACATATTCGCGGCTCGTGTTCTGGGAATATTGCTCGTAACCGACCGAGATAAGAACATCTTCGATTCCCGCAGATTCAACGAACAGATAAACATTCTGATCCTTTTCGGGCGATACGGTAAACGAAATAGTTCCGGTGCTGTCCGAAGAAGTCTTGTAGTAGTTCATGTAGCCCGTATCAAGACCTATCGAAATAGGATCGATGTTATAGAAATAAGAATCTGTGATATCAAGCCTGTTGAAGACTTCATCGATTCCGGTTGCGCGGAAGAAGTAGTCATTCTGCACCTCAAACGGATTGTCCGAATCGAAGCTCCATGCAGTGATATCTTCATTCACACAGTAGGCTATCGGGAGCCAGTATTTGTTCCTGTATGCATGGAACTTGCCGGATGAGCCGACATATTCATAGAACTCATCGCTCAGCGGCGGGTTGTATTCGTTGTTGTCGACAATATACTTGAGCGACATCATTGAATTGTAGACTGGGGTCTGCGGATTGTAGGTGTAGCTGTTGATATAATTGCCGTAGAGACCGAGCTGCTCCTGCAGATTTGCAACCTTTTCGTATGCCATGGACGAGAAGGTGGATACTCCGTTATAGTTATACCATGCGGGATCCATGCGCGCCCTGAGTGAGGTGAGCTCCATACGGTAAGTGTCATTGCCCTCAATATCATCAAGTTCATTCTTGAGGTCTCTGAAATCCTGATAGTCTCCGGCGTATTCGGTCTTTGTTCTGTCCATGCTGTAGTTGTCGGTGTCGGCGCTTATAGCTCGGCGCAGACGCAGCAGAGCATCAGAACAGCCATAGCGACGCCTGATATTTCTTGGTCGAGAAGAGATAGAATATAAGAGTATAGAGCACGACAAACAGCAGGCTGATAATAACAGTTGTTTCATCGACGTTCTTTTGAACCGACTTTCTGGATTATAACTATTCCCGAAAGAATAGCTACTCCCGCGCCGAGTATCTCTTTGCCGGAGAACTCGGTAATGTGTCGGAACGCCTTATATGCCATGGTGAGCAGGATGAACGAATACATGAACGAGAATCTGTAGGGCAGATCGTTCGGGAAGTGGAATGCGTGCCAAATATAATTGAGCACATTGAGATTGAAGCTGAAATATATCAGCCCGAGAAGAAGCACATTTGCTATCTTTTCTCTTACGGGTATGCGTTTGCAGAAAAGATAGAGCGGGACAAGTATTACCGTTGCCATTCCGCAATAGACATTGGGAAGAACATCGGTTCCGCTGCTTCTTATTGTGGGAGTGACGCTTGCAAGATGATTTGCGAGGAAGTCGAATATCTTGAAATATGACTTGACGGTCTCAGGCCATGTTCCGCTCGTCGCGGAACAGCTTTGAAGAATAAAATAGACGGGAATGAGCGCGAACGCAACGAGAGCCGCGCCTGCAATGCTCGAAAGAGCAAATGTTATTCCGTCGGACAGGAATGAGTTGTATCTGATTTTATCTTTTAGCTTGCTGTACTGCTCGCCGTCCGGGTCGGTGTAAACTTCGAGAACTTTCGTAGTGTCGGAGATGTTATAACGGCTGAAATAATATACAAGGAAATAGAGCACCGCGAAGATGCATGCCATGTAACCCATATAGTAGCTCGTCAGCAGTGTCATCGACAGCGAGAAAATGTAGAGAGCGGGTCTGCGTTCGTTGATGATGCGTTCAATGCCGAGAATCATCAGCGGGAAAAGAACCATGGCGTCGAGCACATCAGGTTCCAATAATAGGCTATAAAGAAGCCACAGAAAGAATAGAGCACACCGAACGCTGCGGTTATGAGCGAATGCTCGCCGAACGACTTTTTGAGATAGTAGCAGAAGGTCGCGCTCGAAAACGCCGCAGCGAGAAGAATCATTGTCGCTATCGCCTCGGGCATATTCTTGTGGCCGAAGATGAGCATGACTATCGAAAGCGGGCTGCACAGATAGTTATAGAAGTTGCCGAGAAAGCTGCCTCCGAGACCCGTATTCCACGAGTAGAGGAAGCTCTTCATCTGAGTAACGCGGTCATAGAACTCCGCAAAAAGCGGGCCGTACTGATGATAGAGATCCATTCTCAGAATAGTGACGTCGCCGAACGGTATGAGGCTGTAGCAGATATAGACTATCAGCATTATAACTGCCGAGCAGCCGAAAGCGAGCCAACAGTATTTGTTATCTTTGAAAATTCTGCTGATAACAGATCCTTTTTCATTTTTTATTTTCATTTCTTTACCTGCCTTATTTTTTTATCTTTTTGATTGCCTTCTTTGCCATAGGCAGAAGCTTTTCAAACCCGAGATACATAACCTTGTCAACCGGCATGTCAAACTCGCGACATATTCGAAAATATGGGGAACGAACTTTATCTTGAACTTTGAAAGATGGTCTTCAAAGCTTCCGTCAACTCCGCCGAGGTTGAAATAGTCGCATCCGGCGTCTATGGAATCGCAGACTCCCGCATATATAAGCCCGACAGATGCACAGAGGTCGAGAGCACGGAGAGATCGGAGCCGGCATAGAGATACTCGGCAATCTTGAGCTTCGCCTGCGGATCGGGCATGATAACAAGGCTTGCGGCAAGATTCACGGTGTTTCCCTTTTCTTCGATAAGAGCCTTCGCCTCATCGAGCTTGCGCGTGTTTTCGGGAATGTTCTGCTTCTTTGCAATCAGTCCCTCGAGATATCCAACATATCTGTCAAGGTGCATACGCGCATAATATATTACCGCTCTGTCGCCGAACGCATGGCGTATCTTTTTGAAATATTCTTCGTTTCTCAGCGAGATACCCTGGCGCTTTTCGGTCTGACCGAGCAGGCGGACAAACTCCGAAAGATCGTCGTCCGGGTCGGCTTTTATGAACTCGATGCCCTTGGAATTATGGAACGAGCCCATATAATAGCGGGTCTTTTTCGGAACGGCTTTCAAAAATCCCGCGCTGTCGATAGGTCCGTTTTCGTTGAAGAGCGGGATAGCCATGTTGAATCTCGGCTGAAAATATGCGTTTATGTCGGTGCTCAAGCCCCTGTGAACAAATCCGCACTCCTGCATGACTCTTATCGTCTCGTCAAATGAGTTGCCGAAATCGGCGGCATTCTGCTTTTCGTAGTTTTCTCTTATTACGAACGGGTCTGCCTTAACGGCAATCGCGCCGATCTTCTTTGCGTATTTTTTCAGCTGAGTCGAGAATTCGCGCATTGCCTCTCTGTCGCCGAAATCGCCGACGGGACGCGCGGGGAATATATGAGCTTTTTGCCCATCGGCAGATGCCTTATCAAAAGAAGTGCGCCTACTGCGGGCGCGCCGTCTTTGTAGAGCATGCATATGTCGTGATCCCAGTTGTCCTTGACCTCGGACCATTCGGGCAGCTGTGTGAAGCAATAGGCAGGGGAGACGTTGAGAAAGTCTCTGTATTCTCCGGCATCCACGCCCGTTTTGAAGTTGTATTCAGCCATTTGCGATTAACTCCTTGATGCTTTTAGTTTTCGGATAAACAAACATATTTTACCACAAGTCGTGCAAGTATGCAATAAATGTAGTATACATATAAAATAATTTACAAATCATATCACTGTTGACAACTTTTGAAGTATGGTTTATAATGACTGCATATTTTAAAAGCTGTGACGGGAAGAAGTAGCTGTATCATGCCGGCAAAGAGAGTCTCCGGGCGCTGTGAGGGGACGCGGCATGGCGGCGAAATACATCTCCGAGCTGCGAGGCTGAACAATTGTAGTAGGCTGAGCCGCAGGCGTGCGTTATACGCTGAGCGCAATGCTCCTGAGACTCCGAAAGGAGTGAACAGAGGTGGTACCGCGGTAATTCGCCCTCTGCACGGTTCTCCGTGCGGAGGCTTTTTAATTTTATGAACAAAATGAAAGGAAAAATAACTATGGGAATTTACGAAGAACTCGTCGCGCGCGGACTTATCGCGCAGGTGACGAACGAGCCGGAAATCAGAGAGATGATAAACAGCGGCAAAGCTACATTCTATATTGGTTTTGACTGCACCGCAGACAGCCTCACGGCAGGTCATTTCATGGCTCTTACGCTCATGAAGAGACTGCAGATGGCTGGCAACAAGCCGATAGCTCTTATCGGCGGCGGCACTACAATGATAGGCGACCCCTCGGGACGCACCGACATGAGAAAGATGCTCACCCGCGAGGATATCAATCACAACGCCGAGTGCTTCAGACGCCAGATGGAGCGTTTTATCGACTTCGGCGAGGGCAAGGCTCAGATGGTGAACAACGCCGATTGGCTTCTCAACCTTAATTATATCGAACTTCTGCGCGAGGTCGGCGCCTGCTTCTCCGTCAACAATATGCTTCGTGCCGAGTGCTATAAGCAACGCATGGAAAAGGGTCTGAGTTTCTTTGAGTTCAACTATATGATAATGCAGAGCTACGATTTCTACTATCTGTTCAAGAACTACGGCTGCAATATGCAGTTCGGCGGCGACGATCAGTGGAGCAACATGCTCGGCGGAACCGAGCTCATACGCAAAAAGCTCGGCAAGGAGCTCACGCAATGACTATAACCCTCCTTACCGACTCCCAGGGTCATAAGATGGGCAAGACTGCGGGCAACGCCGTTTGCTCGATCCCAAGAAGACTTCGCCCTACGAGTCTATCAGTATTGGAGAAATGTTGCAGACAGCGATGTTCTCAAGTGCATCCGTATGCTCACTTTCCTGCCTCTCGAGCAGATTGACGAGATGGACAAGTGGAGGGCAGCCAGCTCAACAAGGCAAAAGAGATACTCGCATATGAGCTGACAAAGCTCGTCCATGGTGAGGATGAAGCGAACAAGGCGCAGGATGCCGCAAGAGCACTCTTCGGCGGCGGAGCGGATTCCGCAGATATGCCGTCCACAAGCCTCAGTACAGACGACTTCGCCGACGGAAAGATCAGCGTTATAGATATTCTTGTCAAAGCGGGACTTGCAAAATCCAAAAGCGAGGCAAGGAGACTTATCGAGCAGGGCGGCGTCAGCGTCAACGATGAAAAAGTAAAGAGCCTCGATTTTTCGCTTTCTGCCGACGAAATAGCCGCCGACCCGGCTATAATTAAGAAGGGAAAGAAAATTTTCCACAAAATTGTTATGGCTTAATTGTGCACAATTGCCATTGCTATAGCAAAAAAGAAAGCTATAATATTGGATAAGGATTTTTCCTATTACTTTGATTGGATGGAACTTTAAATGAAAATTGTTATTGTCGGCGACGGCAAGGTTGGTTACAATATCGCGAAGCAGCTGCTTGCCGAGGGTCATGATATCGTAGTCATAGACAACAATCCTGATGTGCTCGAGGATTCGCTCCAGAAGCTCGATGTGCTTGTTGTCGACGGAAACGGAGTCACGCTCAAGACGCAGGAAGAGGCAGATGTTGCAAACAGCGATCTTCTTATCGCCGCGACCTCTGCGGATGAGATAAACCTGCTGTGCTGCATTCTCGCAAAGAAGCTTGGATGCCGCCACGCGATCTGCCGCATGAGCAACCCGGACTATGTTCAGTCGATTCAGTATATGCGCGACGATTTCGGCCTTTCGATGACCGTCAATCCGGAACTCACCGCCGCAAGAGAGATATTCCGTATCTTGCAGTTCCCGAGCTTCCTCAAGCGCGATACTTTTGCCAAAGGCCGCGTTGAAATAGTTGAGCTCAAGTTAAAAGAGGACTGCGCGCTGGTCGGCAAGAAGCTTGAAAAATTATCTGATGTTCTGCGCGGCGTGAAAGTGCTTGTTTGCGCCGTTGACAGGGGAGCGAAGTCTGCATTCCCGACGGCAGCTTTGAGCTTCAGGCAAACGACAAGATAACCGTCACCGCTCCGCGCAGCGAGCTTGTCAAGATGCTCAAGGCGCTCAAGATAAGCAATCAGAAGATAAGAGATGTGCTGATAATCGGCGGAAGCAAGATTGCAGTCTATCTTGCCGATGAGCTTATCAAGAGCGGTGTCAATGTCAAGATAATCGAGCAGAAGCTCGACAAGTGCCGCGCTCTTTCGGAGCGTCTACCCGGTGCTGTTATAATCAACGGCGACGGAACGCTCCAGGATCTGCTCTCGTCTGAGGGCATCGAAGATACGGACGCCGTAGTCTCGCTGACGAATATCGATGAGGAAAACCTTATCATATCGATGTACGCGGATGTCTGCAAAGTACCAAAGACTATTACAAAGATTAACCGTACCGAGTATATCAAGCTCTTCAAAGACAAGGATATCGGCAGCGTCGTATGCCCGAAAATGCTCGCGAGCTATGAGATAATCCGCTATGTCAGGGCTATGGACAACACCACCGGCGGTTCGGTCAAGACTCTGTACAGGATAGTCGACGAAAAGGTTGAAGCCCTTGAGTTTGCGGTGACCGACAGCACAAAGTGCATCGGCGAACCGCTCAAAAAAGTCAACCTCAAGGACAATATCCTCCTCGCCTGCATAACCCGCATGGGAAAGGTCATTATCCCGAGCGGTAATGATTATATAATGGCGGGGGATACGATAATCGTTATCACCACTGCAGAGGGCAAGTTCAAGGATATAAACGATATCTTTGCCGAGGACTGAGCCGGGAGACGCGAAAATGAACTATAAACTTATTGCAAATTATATAGGCAATATTCTGCGGATTGAAGGACTTTTTATGATTCCGGCGCTGCTTGTTTCGCTGTATCATAACGAGTTCAAATGCGTCCTCGCTTTCGGAATCAGCATCGCGGCACTCCTTGTCATCGGTCAGCTGATGCATATGATAAAGCCCCAAAAGCGTAATGTATTTGTGCGAGAGGGCTTTGCGATAGTCTCGCTGTCCTGGCTTGCAATATCGCTTTTCGGTGCACTGCCGTTCTTTATAAGCCGTGAGATTCCGAATTTTATAGACTGCTTTTTTGAAACCGTTTCCGGATTCACAACGACCGGTTCTAGTATACTTTCAAATGTCGAGGCGCTTTCCAAAGGTCTGCTCTATTGGCGAAGCTTCTCGCATTGGCTCGGTGGAATGGGCGTTCTTGTGTTCTTGCTTGCGGTTGTACCAAATGGCAAGGACAACGACGCTCAGTCGCTCTATATTCTGAGAGCCGAAAGCCCGGGTCCCACATTCGGAAAGCTCGTTTCAAAGATGCGCCAGACCGCACAAATTCTTTACATCATATACATTGCGCTGACGATTATTGAAATCATTTTGCTTTTCGCCGGAGGAATGCCGCTGTTTGACAGTGTTCTGAACTCTTTTGCAACCGCCGGAACGGGCGGCTTCGGAATAAAGAACGCCAGTATCGGCGCGTATGACAGCTACTATCTTCAGGGTGTTATAGGAGTGTTTATGCTGCTGTTCGGCGTGAACTTCAATATTTATTATCTGCTGCTTGCAAGGGACTTCAAGCTCGTTTTCAAAAACGAGGAGCTTCGTTTCTATATCATAACCGTTTTGGTGTCGGTTACGGTGATAGCAATAAATATTCGCTCAATGTTCTCAAGCTGGTTTGACGCTTTTCATCACAGCTTCTTCCAGGTTTCGTCGATTATCACGACAACCGGATTTTCTACCACTGATTTTTCGCTTTGGCCTGAGCTTTCGCGATATATTCTCGTTGTGCTCATGCTCATGGGCGCGTGCGCGGGCTCTACCGGCGGCGGCTTGAAGGTGTCGAGAGTCCTTATATTATTCAAGGCTCTTCGCAACGAGATGCAGCGCGTTGTTCATCCGCGTAGCGTCAAAGTGCTCCGTATTGACGGAAAGGTTCAGAATGAAGCACTCGTCAGAAATGTTTCTATGTATCTTGTTGCATATGTTATTGTTATGATAGCATCCACGCTTCTTGTTTCAATCGATGATTTTAGCTTCACGACCAATGTAACTGCGGTTATATCGTGCATGAATAACATCGGACCCGGAATAGATATTGTCGGTCCGATGGGCAATTTCAGTGGATTCTCGTGGTTCAGCAAGCTTGTTCTCAGCGCGGACATGATAATCGGCAGACTGGAGATATTCCCGGTTCTCGCTTTGTTTTCGCCCTCGCTTTGGAAGCGCTGCAACTAAATAATTATGTCGGATTCGTGTGTTCGCCGCATGAATCGACTTTTTTAAAAAAGTTTACAAAATGTACTTTAACTCGCCGAAACATAAGTGTAATATATAAGAAAATACATGATGGAGAATTGGGATGACAAAGAAGATACTCAACAAAAAGCAAAAAATCGTCATCAGTATCGTCGCCGCGCTACTTATCATTGCACTCGGTGTCACCGCTTATGTTATGATAAGCAAGAAGACACGCACTACGGTTGCCCTGGCGGATGTGACTGCCGGCGATATCACCGAAACGCTCAAACTTTCCGGTACTGTGAACTCCGAGAACCAGGCGTCGTTTGAAATACTTGACGGCACCTATGTCAAGAGCGTAAATGTCAGAGTCGGAGATGCCGTTAAAAAAGGCGATGTGCTCGCGACATTTGATACAAGCTCACTCAGCGACGTTGTGGCGCAGAAGCGAGAGAACTATAATGCCGCCATGTCGCAGTACAGAAAGTATGCTTCAAACGCGAACGCCTCCGTGGCTCAGCTTGAGTCGCTCTCAAAGCAGATAGAGCAGAAGCAGCGTGAGATAGAAAAGCTCAGCGAAAAGGTCGATGCGGCAAAACCGAAGGACGACACAAAGGAAACTATCTCGCTGAAAAAGCAGCTCACCGAGCTCCTCGGCGACAGCAAATTGGCGGCAGAAATAGTTGACAGACTCTTCTCTTCCGGCACTCAGGTTTCGGAGATACTCCAGCATCTCGAGAATATAATTAACGGCGCGAACAATCAGATTTCGTCGATACTCAAGCTCCTTTCGGCTTCAGACGAAGAGAAGCAGCTGATATCGGCGCAGCTCGAACTTGTTGAGTTAAAAGCGCGCCAGAGTATATTGAAGCTCCAGTCCGGCGATACTTTAGCTTCGCTTTATCTCTCGGTTGCCGAATCAGCAAAGGAAGACTTAGACAAAACCGTCGAAGCCGTGAATGCGCTGAAAAAAGGCTGGGTTGCCGAGAATGACGGCGTTGTAAGGGAAATAAATATCGTCAGCGGCGAGACATATCACACGCCGAAAAGTAATTCAACAGTATCGCTCGACAGTATTGATATATCTTCGCTTCTCTCATCCGCAACATCAGACACAAAGGATTTTTCCGGCATCATCAATCAGCTTTTCCCGGGAACTCCCGGCGGTATAGTTGTTGAATATTATCCGCTCTCTGCGACTTTCAGTGTCAGCGGCAAGGATATATATAAAATAAAACTCGACCAGCCGGTCGAGATAACCGGCGCAACAGGCAAGAAGTTCAGCGGTTACGTCAGCTTTATAAGCCCCACCGCCTCTGAATCTGCCTCGTCAAGCATTACTTCGCTTCTCGGTTCAACATCCGGCGGCAGCGAAGTTGAGGCGAAAGCGATGATTGAACAGCCCGACAAGAGCATTATAATTGGTCTTTCGGTTGATATGTCCATAAAGCTCGAAACCCAAAAGAACGCCACTCTTGTTCCGGTCGAGTCAATACAGTACGAGGACGGAAAGTCGTATATCTATCTCTATGATCCGGATTCAAAGACCGTTAAGAAAACAGAAGTCACAACAGGACTTTTTGACGGAGAGCACTATCAGATACTTTCCGGCTGCTCGGTAGGGGATAAGATAGTCAAGATACCGTCCGAAGATATTGAAGACGGTCAGAAGATACATGCAAAGTAATGGCACTGACACTTTTTATAAATATAAACGAACTGACCAACGAGCAGTACGAGCGCGAAATAAATTTTCTTTGTCCGCAGAAACGCGAGCGCGTTTTCAGGATGCGCTTTGAAGATGACAAAAAACGCTCGCTTGCCGCGAATCTCGCCGCAAGGCGCGCGTCTGCCGACTTTTTGGGTATTGATGAGGACGAAATCAGAATAACTTGTGACGGCAGCGGGAAGCCGCTGTGCGATGGATGTTATATATCTCTCAGTCATTCCGGCGACTATGCAGTCTGTGCGGTGAGCAGTTTTCCAATCGGAGTTGACATTGAGAAAAAGCGTGATGTCAATCCGAAGCTCATAAATAAAATATGCGTCAACGATGCCGAGGGAGGATATGTGACAGATACGCAAAACCTGCTTACGCTGTGGTCTGTCAAAGAGGCCTGCTTCAAGGCGCTGAGTCCAAAGGTAAGTACAGTCAGCGATATATCGCTCGAAATAACCGAAAGGGGATTCGAATGCAGCGGAATATCCTTTATTGAGACAGGCATTGTGCACAAAGATTATGTTTTTTCGCTCGCATCAGTCTAAAAATTTCAATAAATGCTTGCATAAATATGAAACAGCAGTTATAATTATTCTATTATCATTTGGAGGTTCATTATGAATTTAGTACAGTTTTTAAACCTTGCCAGCGGTACAGCTGCAAACGGTGCGGCTTCCGGCAAGAGCCAGATTTCTCTTATCGTTATGATGGTTCTTCTGTTCGCGGTCATGTATTTTGTCATGATCCGTCCCCAGAAGAAAAAGCAGAAGGAAGAGCAGCAGATGCGCGACAGCATCGAGGTCGGCGATGAGATCACCACCATCGGCGGTATCGTCGGACGCGTCGTTACTGTTAAGGATGATTCTCTTATTATAGAGACCGGCGCTGAAAGAAACAGAATCAAGATTATGAGATGGGCTATCAGCACCAATAACACCGCTAACGAGAAGCTCGAGGCTGAGAGAGCTGCCGCGAAGGAAGCTCAGGAAGCCGAGAAGGCCGCAAAGATGGAAGAGGCCAAGGCAAAGAGCAAGGCAAGCCGCAAGAAGAGCAAGAAGAACAAGGATGCGGACGCCGAGTAATCTGACATAAAATCAGACTTCCCCTCATACTTTTTAACAAACGGTATGAGGGGGATTTTTTTATGCCTGCCAAAAGGGGAGAGCGAAAGAAAACCAACGATAAGAAAACTCTTCTGATAAGTCTGCTTATCGGCAATGCGCTTGGCGTCGCAATATTTTTTATACTGCTTTCGATTGCCTCTGCGGTGATACTCAAAAAAGGTGTTTCGTCGGGAGCTTATACGCCCGTTTCAATTGTGTGTGCCGCAATAGCGGCGTTTATAGCCGGACTATTTTCTGTCATCCCGATAAGAAAAAACGGACTTCTGTTGGGACTGTGTTCATCAGTTTTGCTCATTGCCTGCGTTGTTGTATCCGCCGCGGCCGCAGACGGCAGTGTAGGCATAAAAACAGCGATTGCGTCGGCGGTTGCGGCCGTATGTGCCTGCATCGGAGGTATACTTGCCGCAAATATGAAAAAGAAAACACGATGACCGTGCCGCAAGGCACGGTTTTGTCTTGTAAAATATAAAAAAGATGGTATAATATATAAGTATTTACATACGAGGAGGAAAACAAATCATGTCCAAAGAAAAGTATTATATCACAACTGCGATTGCTTACACATCGCGCAAGCCTCACATAGGCAATTCCTATGAGATAGTTCTCACCGATGCCATAGCCAGGTATAAGCGAATGCAGGGATATGATGTGTTTTTCCTTACCGGTACCGATGAACACGGTCAGAAGATAGAGGAGTACGCCAAGAATGCAGGCGTATCCCCGAAAGAATATGTTGACAAAGTGGCAGGGGAGATACGCGGTATCTGCGATCTGCTCAACACAACTTATGACAAGTTTATCAGAACGACCGACGATTACCATGAAAAGGTAGTTCAGAAGATATTCCGCAAGCTTTATGACCAGGGCGATATCTATAAGAGCGAATACGAAGGCATGTACTGCGTGCCCTGCGAGAGCTTCTTTACTGAGTCCCAGGTCGTTGACGGCAAGTGCCCGGACTGCGGCAGCGAGCTTGTCCCGACAAAGGAAGAGGCATATTTTTTCAGAATGTCAAAGTATCAGAAGCAGCTCGAGGATTATATCGAGGCGAACCCGAACTTATCTATCCCGAGAGCCGCAAAAAGGAAATGGTCAACAATTTCATAAAGCCCGGTATTCAGGATCTCTGCGTTTCACGTTCGTCTTTCAAATGGGGCGTTCCGGTCGACTTTGATGACAAGCATGTCGTCTATGTCTGGATAGACGCGCTTTCGAACTATATCACCGCTCTCGGTTATGATCCCGACGGCAGCTCAGAGCTGTTCAACAAATATTGGCCGGCAGACGCGCATATAATCGGCAAGGATATTCTTCGCTTCCACACAATTTATTGGCCGATTATGCTCATGGCTCTCGGTCTTGAACTGCCCAAGAAAGTATTCGGCCACCCGTGGCTGCTTTTCGGAACGGACAAGATGTCAAAGTCCAAGGGCAATGTCATATATGCGGACGATCTTGTGAGACATTTCGGCGTTGACGCCATCAGATATTATCTGCTCTCCGAGATGCCTTATGCCGCTGACGGTTCGATCACTTATACCACCATAATCGAGCGCTACAATTCCGAGCTGGCAAACACGCTCGGCAACCTTGTCAACAGAACGATTGCAATGTCAAATAAATATTTCGACGGCGAGATACTCGCTCCCGAAGCTCCGGAAGCCGTCGATGAGGATCTCAAAAATACCGTTCTCGGCAGCGTAAAGACGGTTGATAAATGCATGGATGATTTCCATGTTGCGGATGCGCTTGAGGCTATTTTCAGCGCAGCAAGACGCAGCAACAAATATATCGACGAGACGACTCCGTGGCTGCTCGCAAAGGATGAAGATAAGCGCGCAAGGCTCGGTACGGTGCTTTATAATCTCCTCGAGAGCATCAGAATAATTGCCGTTCAGCTCAAGCCCTTTATGCCCGATACCTCGGACAAGATTCTTGAGCAGCTCAACACGGATATATCTTCTTATGAGAGCATCCAGTCCTTTGGCGCGCTCAAAGCCGGCGGACGTGTCGGAACGGCGACTCCGCTGTTCAACAGAATCGACGCAGAAAAGATGCTTGAGGAGATAGAGAAGGAGACTTCCGTCTCCGAAGCGGCACTCGAAGAGAAGAAAGAAGAGATTCCCGGAGTTGCAATGATTGGCATTGACGACTTTGCAAAAGTCGAGCTCAAAGTTGCGAAAATTAAGGATTGCGTGCCCGTAAAACGCGCAAAGAAGCTGCTTGAACTGACTATCGACGACGGCAGCGGACTTCGCACTGTTGCTTCCGGAATTGCCAAGTGGTACAAGCCCGAGAATCTTGTCGGACACAATATAATCCTTGTGTCAAACCTCAAGCCCGCAAAGCTCTGCGGCGTTGAAAGCTGCGGAATGATTCTTGCGGCTGACTGCGCAGACGATGATGTCAAGGTGATTTTCGTTGACGATATCCCGGTCGGAGCAAAGATAAGATGATAAACAATATTTTTGACAGCCACGCCCATTACGACGACGAACAGTTTGACGGCGACAGAGACGAATTGATAGCGTCCTTGCCGTCAAAGGGCGTTTGCGCTGTTATAAACTGCGCAAGTGACCTGAAAAGTCCGCAACATCTGCGGAGCTTTCTGAAAAATATCCTTTTTTCTGGTGTGCGTGCGGAATTCATCCTCATGAGGCTGAAAAAGAATTAAAAAACGCTAATATTAGCGAAATAGAACAAAAAATAATTGATTTCACAAAAAAGAAAAAATGCGTCGCAATAGGGGAGATTGGGCTCGATTATCACTATGATTTCTCGCCAAGAGAGCTTCAAAAAGAGATTTTTGAGCTTCAGTTGAAACTATCAAAAGAGCTCGATCTGCCTGTTATAATCCACGACAGGGAAGCGCACGAGGACACAATGACTTTGCTCAAAAAATACAGACCAAAAGGCGTAGTTCATTGTTTTTCCGGCAGCGTTGAAATGGCGCAGGAAGTTTTAAAACTCGGAATGTATATCGGTCTCGGCGGAGCAGTTACTTTCAAAAACGCGAAGAAACCTGTTGCAGTCGCAGCGGTAACTGATAGTAGCAAAATCTTGCTTGAAACCGACTGTCCTTATATGGCGCCGGTGCCGCTCAGAGGAACCAGATGTTCATCTGATATGATTGCATATTCTGCGCAGGCGATAGCGAATATAAAAATATCGATGTACAAATGCTTGTCGATACCGCAACCGAGAATACTAAGCGGTTGTTTGGGATAGAGTTCTGATTTTGTGCGAAGGGAGGGAAAACTGAATCAATAGTCATATTGACTAAAGCTCCCGCTAAAATTATACAAAATAAATGTTTTGTATAATTTAGGGGACTTTATTATATGACTATACAGGTTCTGTGTATGAAACCTGAGGATTTTGTATGCCTGCCGCGATTGGTGCGGGATTATCTGAATTATCTGTCGAGCGTCAAAGGCAAATCACAGCTTACTGTCTGCGAATACGCCTCGGATCTTCGGCTTTTCTTTGCGTACATGCTCAAGCAAGAAAACCTTTCGCAGTATAAAAACACTCCTATAGATGAAATTGATATTTCAAAGCTTGATATCGATTTTATCTCGCTTGCCCGTATACCGACTGCGTACGGCTTTTTGGAATACTGTCGCGCCGAGCGCGGCAATGATACGGCAGCCAGAGCTCGCAAAGTCGTTTCTATCAAACGCTTTTATCGTTATTTAAAGGTTCAGGGCTACATTGATGAAAACCCTATGCAGGATCTGGAATCGCCGAAAATAAAGAAATCGTTGCCGAAATATCTGTCTCTTGAACAGGCTGTGAGTTTGCTTGAATCCGTAGATGGTAAAAATAAGGAGCGCGATTATTGCATTTTAGTTCTTTTTATGAACTGCGGAATGCGTCTTTCGGAGCTTGTTTCAATCAATTATTCTGATATAAAACCGGATAATACAATTATAATAACCGGAAAAGGAAATAAACAACGCACGGTTTATCTCAATGATGCGTGTGTAAGCGCAATAAAAGACTATATGAAAGTGCGTCCGGTTGACGGCGTGAAAGACAAAGAAGCACTGTTCCTGAGCAACCGAAAGACCAGAATCAGCCCAAAAACGGTTCAGCATATAGTTGACGAGTATCTTGAAAAATCCGGGCTCAGCGGTCAGGGATTTTCAACTCACAAATTAAGACATACGGCCGCTACGCTCATGTATCAATACGGCCATGTCGATGTGCTGCAACTAAAAGAGATTCTCGGCCATGAGAATCTGGCAACGACTGAAATTTATACTCATGTTGTCGACGAACAATTGCGCAGTGCCGTTGATTCCAACCCGCTTAATAAAGTCAAAATCAACCGCAAAAAGTCTGAATCTGATTCTGATGAAAATTAAAAGCTGAACAGCCTGCAAAAAAGTCTGCTTGCGGCGGCGTCGGTTACAGCGGCAAGAACTATAAGAATACATATTATCAAAAAACGCATACAGTAAATTTTTATGCTCCCCTCCCTCTTTGTGCTTTAGCTGAAGAAAGTGAGAGGAGCATTTCATATGATGAATTTATTCCGGCACTGCAAGCAAGAAGAAGCGCAAAAATAGCCGGTATAAGCCCGGGATATATCACCAAAACGCAGTACCCAAGCCCGCGCAGAGCAAAATTTGAGTATAGATAGCCCGACAGCATACCTATCCCCACTCCACGTATTATTGGCAGAATACATATCAGCGGCAGCCCGACAGCACACAGCCCGAATACAAATACCGCAAGCATAAATGCGGCGTTGACAGCCAGCGAATTTATAAAATTCATGCCGAGAGACTGGCTGCTTTTTGATCTTATATAAACCGAAAACATATCCGAAAATGCGCCTGAAAGATAGCTATCAGCCTTTTTCAGCGAAAGTGCGCCTATTATCATTCCTGCTGCAAAAAGCAGCATCATAATAAGTATTCTGCGATTCTTTTTCAGTGAAGTTATAACACCGTTCCCGTATTCCTTTGCTGCCGTGTTTATGTCCATAGCATTTTACCTCCATATTTTATCTAATAATATGAGGCTTTGTCCCGAAAAATACCAATGTCCCCGCAGTATCCATGCGAGGACATTTTAGCTTATCTATTAAATTTTTATTCCGTTCAGTTTATCAACGAAATCGGCGGGCTTTACGGTCAGCTCCGCCCATGCGGGTCTGAATCCGCTTTTTATTGCGTTCCCAGCAGATTTGATATTTGACCATGCACAGCAGTAAAACGGGACTTTGCCGCGTTTTATAATCTCCAGCGCCAGTCTGCTTGTCAACGCACCAGCTACGCCCTTCCTGCGATATTCCGGCAGAACATCGACTCCTATCTGCCACATCGTATCGCAGTCGGCTGAAGCTCCGGCAAGCCCTATCAAAGTATTACCGTCGTATGCACCGACGCACAGCACATCTAAATCTTTTCTGTCGGTGCACAGCGCGTTGCTCCACTGCGGCAGATATAAATCCTTGAAGTCATTCGGATACATAACCTTGAGTTCATATCGGCATGGCAGTTCCTGAAGCGACTCCATACGCGGCAGAAAATACTCAGCCATGAAACAAACACGCATACCGTGCGCCTGAAAAGCATCGTTTAGAATATGCATATTCGGTGTTTCAAAGCAGTGCTCCGGCGCAAATCTATTTATATACTGCTCCACAATGTCCTTATATTTCATGTCAACGGATGCTACAATGTTGTTTCCGTATGACACGAGGTCGCATATAAACGGAAGCTTCAAATATTTTCGCGCATTTGGGTCTGCTGTTGATTCAACGATAATATTTTTGGCTTTTATAAAGTCTTCCGGTGCACATCCGAGGTCTGTTGCGGACTGCGCCATGGCAGTAGAAATAATTTGACTGTTGTTCATCAATTCTAATCCTGTCTTTTAAAATAAAACGCCCCTGATTTTTTAATCAGAGGCGTTAAAAAATCTTTACTTCTTGAAGATATCGTCCTGCTCAATGAGCTCGATTCCCGCGCCCTTGAGTATCTCGGAAGCCTTGTCGTTATCTTCGACTCTGATGATAACATAGGCGTTGCCGACCGAAGGCGTGATGAACGCATAAGCATACTCAACGCTTATCTGTGCATCTGAAAGCACCTTGATAGCGCGCGCAAGTCCGCCGGGTTCATCGGGAATGATTATGCCGAGAACCTGAGTTGCGGAAGCGGTCATTCCCTCGCTTCTGAGCGCCTCAACCGCCGACTTGGGGTCGTTGACGATAAGGCGGAGAATGCCGTAGTCCGAGGTATCCGCAACGGAAAGAGCGCGAATATCGATGCTGTTCTTGGCGAGGACTGCCGTTATGTCGGCAAGTCTGCCGGGTCTGTTTTCGACAAAAACCGAAATCTGACTGATTGCCATTTGGTTTTCCTCCTTTATATTTTTCTGTTATCAATAACTCTCGAAGCCTTGCCTTCGTAGCGCGGCAGAGAGTGCGGTTCAACAAGACGCACCTTTGCGGAAACACCGAGAACGGACTGCATGGCGCCGCAAATCTCTTTCTCTTTAGCCTCAATCTGCTTGACCGAGTCAGAGAACATGTGGTCTGACATCTCGATGCAGACGGTCATTATATCAAGATTATTCGCTCTGTCAACTATTATCTGATAGTTCGGATCCATGCCGAGCGAAAGAATAACATGCTCGACCTGAGCCGGGAAAACATTGACGCCGCGGATAATAAGCATATCGTCGCTTCTGCCCTTGGGTCTGAGCATCTTGACGAGCGTTCTGCCGCAGGCGCATTTCTCATGCGTTATTGCGGAAATGTCGCGGGTTCTGTATCTGAGCAGCGGAAGAGCTTCTTTGCCGATGCATGTGAACACGAGCTCGCCGTATTCGCCGTCGGGCAGCGGCTTGAGGGTCACGGGATCGACTATCTCGGGATAGAAATAATCCTCGCATATATGCATTCCGCTCTGCTCGCAGCATTCAAATGCAACGCCGGGACCCGCTATCTCAGAGAGACCGTATATATCATATGCCTTGATTTTGAGCATATTCTCAAGCTGAGTGCGCATATTCTCGCTCCACGCTCTGCGCCGAAAATACCTATGCGAAGCGGCAGCTCAGCGGGATCGACATTCATCTCTTTGAGTGTCTCTGCGATAAACAGAGCGTATGACGGAGTGCAGCAGAGCACATTTGAGCCGAAATCCTGAAGAATCTGCACCTGACGCTTTGTGTTGCCGGAGGACACGGGAATAGCCGTTGCGCCGAGCTTCTCCGCGCCGTAATGAATACCCATACCGCCCGTGAAAAGTCCGTAGCCATAGGAGACGTGGATGTAGTCCGAGGGCGTTGTGCCCGCAGCGGTAAGAGCTCTTGCCACGCACTCCGACCAGCGGTCTATATCGCCTCTCGTGTAGCCGACAACAGTCTGCTTTCCGGTCGTTCCGGACGAGGCGTGAACTCTGACAAGCTCATCTCTCGGCACGGCAAAAAGTCCGAACGGATAGTGATCTCTGAGATCCTGCTTTACTGTAAAGGGCAGCTTGCTGATATCGTCTATCGAGTGGATATCTTCAGGCTTGAGTCCTATTTCGTCAAACTTTGCCTTATAAAACGGGATATTTTCATAGCATCTTTTTACGGTTTTTATCAGTCTTGCGCTCTGTATTGCGTGCAGATAATCGCGCGACGCTGTCTCAATTTCAGGGCTGAAATACTTTGCCATCGTATCATATCTCCTTTTGCTGACTGTCTGCCTTTAATGCGTTTCAGCAGCTTTTTTCGTGCTCATAGCCGAGGCGGAACGCCTCAAGGTTCATATCGAGAAACTTTTCGGGCACAGTGTTCTTTATAGCGTTTATCCATGTTTCGTAGCTTAATTGCATATGGCTTGCCATGGCGCCTATGAGAACAACATTGACCGCCTTTGCCGAACCCGCTTTAACGGCGAGCGAAAGCGCATCAAGCTCTATCATAGAAGCTCCTGTTGCTTTTATTGCCTCGGATATGTTCTGAGGATACTCCGCCGCGCCGGTTATGACCGGCATCGGGTCGATACACTGATCGTTGACGACTAATTTGCCGTCGGGCTTAAGGAAGCTGAGCCATCTTGCGGCTTCGAGCTTCTCAAAGGCGAGGATTATATCGGCTTCACCCTGCTCAATTGTGGGCGAAAAAACCTCATCGCCGTATTTAACATATGTAACAACGGAACCGCCGCGCTGGCTCATTCCGTGTATTTCGGAAACTTTGACTTCGTATCCGCTGTCTATAAGCGCGCTGCCGAGGAGTCTGCTCGCAAGCAGAGTACCCTGCCGCCGACGCCGACTATCATAATTGATTTAACTGCCATTTTTCCCGCTCCTCTCTTATTCTATCGCACCGAATTTGCACAGCTGCTTGCAGACATCGCAGCCGACGCAAAGGGTGAAGTCAATGTGAGCCTTGCCCTCTTTCATGCTTATCGCGGGGCAGCCGATCTTCATGCACATCTTGCAGGAGGCGCATTTGTCGGTGTTGACTTTGACGGGTGGCTTGGTCTTAACATATTTGAGAAGTACGCAGGGACGGCGGGATATAACTACCGAGGCTCGTCCGCTTCAAGCTCTTCTTTTATTGCTTTTTCTGTTGCTGCGAGGTCATAAGGATCAACGACAACGACGCGGTTTATTCCGACTGCGTGAGTGAGAGCTTCAAGGCTGACTGCCGTTGTCGGGTCACCCTTTATTGTAAGTCCGGTAGTCGGATTCTGCTGATGTCCGGTCATGCCGGTGATGCTGTTATCGAGGACGATACGACCGAATTGCTTTGGTTATATGCGATGTTTATAAGACCCGTAACACCGGAATGGATAAATGTAGAATCGCCTATAACGGCCACGCGCTTGTGACTGCGGCTTCGTCAGCCTTGTTCATGCCGTGGAGCGCAGAGACGGATGCGCCCATGCAGATGCAGGTGTCCATCATGCCGAGAGGAGCCATCGAGCCGAGCGTATAGCAGCCGATATCGCCGCTGACATTGACTTTGAGCTTCTTGAGAGCATAGAACAGACCTCTGTGCGGACATCCGGCGCAAAGTACGGGTGGACGCGCGGGAACGTTATATCGGCCTTGAGATAAGCGTTCTCTTCACCGAGGATAACTTTCTTTATCATGCTTTGCGAATACTCGCCGAGAAGCGTGAACTGCTCTTTGCCGATAACGTTTATTCCGAGCTTGCGGCAGTGATCTTCTATGTAAGAGTCAAGCTCCTCGATGACATAGACTTTCTCGCATTCTGCCGCAAAGTCACGGATTATCTTTTCGGGCAGCGGATAGAGGCAGCCTATCTTGAGATAAGACGCTTTATCGCCGAGAGCCTCTTTGGCGTATTGATAGGCAATGCCGCCGGCGATTATGCCGATTTTTTTGTCGTTATATTCAATCTTGTTGACGCCGAGGTCAACAGCTTCACTGTCGCCCCATGCTTCGAGAGCCTTTGTTCTCTCTTCAACTATGACATGCTTCTTCTTCGCCATAGCAGGCATCATGACATATTTCTGTGTGTCCTTGACATACTCCTTGAGTCCGTTGTCGACTCTCTCCCCTATCTCAACAAGGCTGCGGGAATGAGAGATTCTCGTAGTGAGTCTGATTATAACCGGGGTGTCGTAACGCTCGGAGATATCATATGCGAGCTTCGTGAAAGCGAGGCATTCCTGAGAATCCGCGGGCTCGAGCATCGGTATCTTTGATGCCTTTGCATAGTTGCGCGAATCCTGCTCATTCTGCGATGAATGCATACCGGGGTCATCCGCAACGACTATGACCATACCGGCGTACGCCTGTATAAGAGAGCGTAAACAGCGGGTCCGCGGCAACGTTCAGACCGACATGCTTCATGCCGCAGAAAGAACGCGCTCCGGCTATGGCAGCGCCGCCTGCGGTCTCCATAGCGACCTTTTCGTTCGGCGCCCATTCGCAGTATATCTCGTCATATTTAGCCGCGCTCTCCGTCACCTCGGTGCTCGGGGTGCCGGGATAGCTCGATGCAACACGGCATCCGGCTTCGTAAAGGCCTCTTGCGACGGCCTCGTTTCCTAAAAGTAACTTTCTCATTTTTTGCCTCCGGATTTATTTCTTCTCGTTTCTCAAATCAACAACTCTGTGCGCCTTGCCGACAAATCTTTCGAGTGTTTTTGGCTCAAGCAGGCTGACCTTGCACTGGATACCCAGAGTGGTCTGGAGATTGTGCATTATCTTCTTCTGAAGCCGCTCAATTTCGCCGTAGCTCTCAAGCAGAGATGCGTCAACAAGCTCAACGCGGACTTCAAGTGTATCTGAAAATCCCTCGCGGCGGACAACCAGCTGATAGTTTGCGCCGATCTGCTCCGTGCCGATAAGCACGCTTTCAATCTGCGACGGGAACACGTTCACGCCGCGTATTTTTAGCATATCGTCGCTTCTGCCCTTGACCTTGTCCATTCTGACTCCAGTTCTTCCGCATTTGCAGGGAGAATAGTTGAGTCTTGTGATGTCGCGGGTTCTGTATCTGAGCAGAGGAAGTCCCTCTTTTGTCAGCGTAGTCACAAGCAGTTCGCCTGTCTCTCCCTCGGCAAGAGGTTCGAGTGTTTCGGGGTCGACTATCTCGGGATAGAAATAGTCTTCGCAGAAATGCAGTCCGTCGCGCTCCTCGCATTCGCCGGAAACGCCGGGACCATAAGCTCACTCATGCCGTAGTTGTCGGTGGCGAATAGTCCCCAGCTTTTCAATCTGGGTTCTCATCTCGGGTGTGCAGCCCTCAGAGCCGAACAGGCCGAGGCGAAGCTTGTAGTCGCTCATCGGATAGTCGAGCTCTTTTGCCGTTTCGCACATATAAAGCGCATATGACGGAGTTGCAACGAGCGCGGTAGTGCCGAAATCGCGCATATACATCAGCGCCTTTTCGGTGTTTCCGCTCGAATTGGGAACAACCGTTGCGCCGAGCTTTTCGAGTCCGTAATGAAGACCCAGAGCACCCGTGAACATGCCGTAACCGAAAGATATCTGAACGATATCTTCGTCGGTAGCGCCTGCTGCGGCGGCAATACGGGCAACGCAGTCCGACCACAGATCAAGGTCGTGCTTCGTATATCCAACGACTGTGGGCTTACCTGTTGTGCCGGACGAAGCGTGAATACGCACCATCTCTTTCATCGGTCTTGCGAACAGACCGAACGGATAGTTGTCGCGCAAATCGGCTTTTGTAGTCGGCGGTATGTATTTTATATCGCTCAGGCTCTTGATCTTGTCGGCGGAGATACCCGCCTCGTCAAGCTTCTTTGTGTAGAACGGCACATTTTTGTAGCAGTAATCAACCGTCCATTTCAGTCTTTCGAGCTGCAGCGCTTCCAGCTCGCTGCGCTTCATTGTTTCAATTTCCTTTTGAAAAAACATCTTGAAGTCTCCCTCTTTTATACTTCGACAGGGTATTCGGAAATTACCTATAAATTATACCACTGTTACTCTTTTTCGACAATACCGTTATAAAATAATTCAGTAACATTCTTGTCATCTTTTCCTGTTATTGCGCTGACAATGAAGCAGAGTGCGAGCGAAAGGAGCATCGCTATGCAGGCGAAAAGCGGTCCGAATCCCGCAAGCGTTGATGCCGTGCTGTTGTTGACCCCGAACTCAACAAGCAGTTTGCATATCGCAGGAACTATCGCGACAGAGAAACCGCCTATCATCGCAGCCCAAGCACCGTGTTTGTTCATACGCTTCCAGAACAGCGCAACGACATAAGGCGCAAGGAACGAGCCGGAAATTATACCCCAGGAGTAGCTCATCATATCAAGAATGGGCGTATCTGTATTTGCGACAACATATGAGCAGAGAATAAACACAACGCAGAGAACTTTTGTGAGAATAGTTACTTTCTTTTCTTTCATTCCGGGCTTGATCACGCTCTTTACAAAGTCCATGGAGAATGTCGAGCTCGCAGTGAGCGTTATGGAGCAAAGAGTCGAAACCGACGCTGCTATGAGCAGGACAAGGACGATTCCGAGCAGTATATTCGGAAGATTCGCGACCTTGAGCATATTCGGAACGACATAGTCCTGAACCGGCTTTTTAAATGATGCTATCTCGTCGGCAGTGAAGAATCTGTGGCAGAGCGAGCCTATAAAATATCCTCCGCCCGCGACAAGAAGAGCGAAAAATGTGGATATTATAATGCCGCGCTTCGCCTGCTTGTCGTCCTTTATGCCAAAATATTTCTGTATCATCTGCGGCAGTCCCCATGTGCCGAAGCTGGTCATAAGCACCGTTGCGATGAGCGAAGTTGCGGATTTGAGTCCGAGTTTCGGAAGGCCCTCTGCCGAGTTGGCGTATTCTCTGAGACCTTCTATACCTCCGACTCTGTCGCAGCGAATGACGAAGATTATGAGAAGCGTTATGCCGAACATCATGACAATTCCCTGAACAAAGTCCGCGCGAGCCTGAACAAGATATCCGCCGAGCAGCAGAAGCACTGCGGCAAGAACTGCGATAATTATCATGCATATTTTGTCGTCTATTCCGAGCAGAACATCGGCAACAGATGCGAGGCCTTTGTAGACCGACGCCGAATACGGGATCATGAAAATAAATATAACCATGCAGGCAAATATTTTCATGGCGCGGCTGTTGTATCTCAATTCAAAGAACTGAGGCATAGTTTTTATTTTGAGCCTGTCTGAAACATCGCGTGTTCTTCTGGCGAGCACACGCCAGGCGAGCCACGAGCCGAACACGGCGTTGCCTATTCCTGCGGCGATACCCCAAAGACCGTAGTTGAGTCCCGTGCCGCCGGCGTAGCGACAAACATAACTGCCGAAAAATATGCCGTACCGTAAGAAAGCGCCGAAAGCCACGCTCCGGCGTTTCGTCCGCCGACCGTCAAATCGGCTATGCTCTTTGATTCTCGTCCCGATACAATGCCGATTATTATCATAACCGCAACATATACCGCGATAGTTATCCAGACGGTGGTGTTCTCCATTTTTTCTTCCTCTGCTTTTTCTTTGTTTTGCGCTTTAAAGCTTTTATCCGATAAAGTGTAGCAATATAATACAATAAAAAGCAGTATTTGTCAAGTAATTTCAAAAAGAATTGAATATGTCGCAGAATCTACCTCCTTTTCTCGGCGGCGTACAGCACGCCTGCTGATTGTAGCACACGAGCACGGCATCCTCGCCAATAACTTTTATGTCTTCCCAACATATTCTTATATCGTCGCATCGTCCGAGCAGTCCCATACATTTCGGCCTGCCGAATACGATAATTGCAACTACCTTGCCCGAGCAGGTGTCAACTTCAATATCCGACACGGGGCCGAGTATATTCCCATCTCTTTGATTTATAACCTGCTTGTTCCTCAGATCCGTCACGCAGCAGTTCAAAAAAATCACCCCCAACGGCATTATATGCCGCTGGAGGTGCGTCGAATCACACGACGTTCATTTCTTTTTTCAGGCGTTCTATAATCCTTTTTTCAAGCCTTGATATGTAGCTCTGCGATATGCCGAGCATATCCGCGACTTCCTTTTGCGTATATTCTTTTCCGCCGCCGAGTCCGAACCGCATTCGCATTATAAGCTTGTCGCGGTCAGTAAGAGCATCAACGGTACGCAGGAGCAGGCTTTTTTCGTCCTCTGCCTCTATGCCGCGATTTACCGTATCCGGCTCGCTGCCGAGAATATCGGACAAAAGCAGTTCGTTCCCGTCCCAATCCACATTCAGCGGTTCGTCGAGCGAAATCTCGTTTCTTATATTATTTGTCTTTCGCAGGAACATGAGTATCTCGTTTTCGATGCACCGCGAGGCATATGTCGCGAGCTTTATGTTCTTTGACGGTCTGAATGTGTTGACCGCCTTTATCAGTCCGATAGTGCCTATTGATATCAGATCTTCTATTCCTACTCCGGAGTTTTCAAACTTTCTCGCTATATAGACCACGAGCCTGAGATTGTGTACTATTAGCGGCTCGCGCGCGGATTCGTCGCCCGCCTCGATACGCTCGAATATCTCACGCTCCTCATCTTTTTTCAGCGGGGCGGGCAGTATCTCGTAGCCGTTTATGTAGTGTACCTCGCCCCGGTCTCTGCGGTTGAGAAAACGGTTTATCAGTTTTTGTATTACCGCTTTCAGCTTTTTCATTTTTTGAGCCTCCCCTTTCCGCTCTGCCAAAGAAATTGTTTCCTATGAGTGCCGAATACTCGCCGCCGGACAGTGAGCTATCGTATATCGCGGCATAAGTCTCGCTGCATACAAAAATACCCTTGGCACTTTTTACTGTTACTTTATCAATTTTTATTGCCGGAAGAAGCCCGCTCCCGCCGACCGACCTGAAGCTTATAAACCTGACGCCGCGGCAGGCATATGCCTCGTCTTCCTTTATCTCCCTGCGCACGAGTTCTTTTATTTCATCCGGCAGAACAGAGGCTATCGCGCCGTATTCAAACACTATTGCGGGATATGAAGAAAACGGCTCTTTCAGTGAGCTGCCCGTATCTATGAGAGCGGCGCATTCTGCCTCTTTTCCGCGATAATTTATTCTTACTGTTGCCGTGTGGCTGTCCGGCGCGTTGCGGCGCATAAAATAGGATATGAGCCGTATAACGGCATAGCAGGCGGCGGAAGTCAATAACAGTGTCACCGCGCTGATATCAAAATACACCGCGCCGTTTTTATATGTAAGTCCGTCAGGTTTGAACATCAGCCATATGGCGAGCGTGATTCCCGCAAAGGCGAAGTTCGCCATAAGAAAGCCGCCGCCCGCTCTGAGAAAGTCTTTAACCGAGCGTATAGAGAACGCGGTGAAAAGCATCGTCGCAAAACAAATAACTCGCAAGGCTATCGAAAAGAACAGATTCATATCTGGCAGAAAGATTATCAATGAATAAACCGCACCTGTCGCGGCGGAGAGCAAAATGCGCCAACTGCGCGTCGGGGTTTTCACCAAAAGACCCGCCGCCGACAGCATCAGAAAGTTGACGAGCAGATTTATCATCAGCAGTATATCGACATATATAACATTGCTCATCGCGCACCTCCCGAAACGGTATGACTCAATTATAAGCCGCCGCCGAGGTCTTTTTTGTCAAATCAAAGGGTGAAAAATAAAAAAGCCCTGCACTTTTGAAAGCACAGGCTGAAAAATATATTCAGTTCAGGTTGTCTACTGCCGCGCGTTCTATAGCGAGACCCGCTCTGTAGCGATTCATATATTTTTTGAATCCCTCGGCGTCTTCGGCGTCGGGAGCTACGCTGTCTCCGAGCATATCGCCGAATACTTTTGAATCGAGGAAACTGTCAAGCGATTCGCCGTCCGCACGGTTCTTCATATATGATGCAAGCAGAGCGATTCCCCATGCGCCTCCCTCGCCTGCCGTCGACATAACGGCAACAGGGTTTCGAGCACGGCCGCCATGAGCTTCTGACCGACACCGGGGGTTTTGAACAATCCGCCGTGGCCGAGAAGTCTGTCAACGCGGACAAACTCTTTTTCAGTCAGTATGTTCATGCCGAATTTTAAAGTTGCCATCGTCGAGAAGAGTATCGCGCGGGCAAAGTTTGCAAGATTCATCTTGCTGTCCGGAAGCTTTGTGAAAAGCGGCCTGCCGGCTTCAAATCCCGTTGTGTGCTCGCCGGAATAATAGTTATAGGAGAGCAGTCCTCCGCAGTCCGGAGCGCCCTCGAGAGCTTTGTTGTAGAATGTGTCATAGAGCTTCGGCACGTCAACGCTCCCGCTCATCAGCTCCACAGTCTCTTTGAGCAGACCTATCCACGAATCGAGATCGGTCGTGCAGTTGTTGCAGTGTACCATCGCAACGGGACTGCCGTCCGGCGTTGTTACCATGTCTATCTCGGGATACACCTTTGAGAGCGGCTTTTCGAGGACTATCATTGCAAATATCGACGTTCCTGCCGAAACATTGCCGGTTCTCTGTGCAACGCTGTTCGTTGCCACCATGCCGGTGCCTGCATCGCCCTCTGGTGGGCAGAACGGAATACCGGGTTTGAGCTTTCCTGTCGGATCAAGGAGCTTTGCGCCCTCTTCCGTAAGCTTGCCGGCAAAATCTCCTGCGCTGTGTACTGTCGGCAATATGTCGCGCAGCTTCCAAGGAAGATTTTTGTCTGCGACTCTCGAATCGAACTTCTTTATCATCGTTTCATCGAAATCGTGAGTTTCGCTGTTTATCGGGAACATACCGGATGCTTCGCCGATACCGATTGCCTTCTCTCCCGTCAGCATCCAGTGTACATAGCCCGCGAGCGTTGTCATAAAGTCGATGCTTTTGATATGATCCTCGCCATTGAGTATGGCGCGGTCAAGGTGAGCTATGCTCCAGCGCTGAGGAATATTGAACCGAAAAGCTCGGAAAGCTCAGCCGCCGAGCGCTCGGTGACGGTGTTTCGCCATGTTCTGAAATCAGCTAACTGTCTGCCCTCTTTGTCGAACACAAGATATCCGTGCATCATGCCGGAAATACCTATTGCGCCGACAGAAGTCAGTTCGATATCATATTTGCCTCTGATATCCTCGGCAAGCGTTCTGTAGCATTCGCGCATACCCGTCCAAACATCGTTGAGATGATATGTCCAGATGCCGTTTTCGAGCTTATTTTCCCATGAATAACCGCCCGCCGCGATGACTTCGTTGTTTTCGTCAACAAGTATACCCTTGATTCTCGTTGAGCCAAGTTCAATACCGAGCGATGTCTTGCCGCCGAGTATCGACTCTCTTATTTTTTCAGTTTTCATACAGCACTCCTTCTTGTCTTTTTAAACAACAAAATTTTATCACATTAAACAAAAAAATAAAAGAGAAAAAGCAGAACTAATTCATTTTATATTGAAATGGGTGTTAATTCATGTTACTATTGTGAAAAATGGACAGGAAGTGATCGGCTTGACTTACGGCGCACTGAGCAAATATCGCGGTTTTTTGATGGGCTTTGCCATACTGTGGGTAATGTATTTTCACATACCTCTGAAATTCGCCACCGAAGTCGGATGGTTTATTCACAGAATCGGCTTTTACGGAGTCGATATTTTTCTTTTCCTCTCCGGGCTCGGAGTATATTATTCGCTGACTAAAAGACCGAATGTGCTCGGGTTTTATAAGGCACGCCTTGTTCGCATTCTGCCTGCGTATATTATAGTTGTCTGCGCTTCATATTGTCTGCTGAGGCTCGACAGAGCGAGTGCTCTTGACTTCTTCTATTATATATCCGGCATCGGATATTGGACGCGGCACGCACGATTTGACTGGTATATCCCAACTCAGCTGGCTTTTTATCTGATAACTCCCCTGTTCCTGTTCTTCTATAAAAAGCTCGGCGGCAAAAAGCAGATAATATATACCTCAGCGTGTATGTCTCTTTCTGTTCCGCTTTGCGTTATAATGTACTATAACGATTTGATCTATCTTTGGGGAACGGCAGTCAGGCTTTCCGTTTTCCTGCTCGGAATACATACGGGAAGGCTTGCTGAGCAAGATAAAAAAGTTACTAAAACTTCGCTGATACTCAATATTGCGGCATTTATAATCGGAACTTTTCTCGCCTATTATCTCAACGGCTGCGTCAAAGAGCCGGAATATATAAAAAACGGGCTCAACTGCTATCCCGCGCTGCTGATGATGCCGTCATTCTGCCTGCTTGTCTCTCTCGGACTTTCGGCACTCAATAAAAAACTGCCGAAGCTTGAAAAAGTTATTACTTTCCCGTTTGATTTTTTAGGCAAATACAGTCTTGAGCTTTATTTGCTTCATCAGCGTCTGCAATCGATAATTCCGAAATATTTTGAGATTGAAAACCAGTTTGTGATTTTAATTGTCACACTTGTTATTTCGCCGCTTCTCGGTATGGCGATAAACGGCATCAGAACCGCCGCAAAGAAACGCAAAACACGAAAGAAGGCAGCATAAAATGTTTGATGTCACCGCAATAGGCGAACTGCTCATCGATATGGCGCAGTTGGGGATGTCTGATATCGGTTCGTCGATTTTTGAGGCAAATCCCGGCGCGCGCCGTGCAATGTTCTGGCAATGCTCAACAAGCTCGGCAGGAGCACTGCGTTTATCGGCAAGGTCGGAGACGATATCTTCGGCAAGAAACTCAAAAATATTGTCGAGAGCAGCGGCACGGATATCGGCGGGCTCGTGTTCGACGAGAATGTCCGCACAACGCTCGCTTTTGTTGAGACGGACGAATACGGCGACAGAAACTTTTCTTTTTACCGCGCTCCCGGTGCGGATATGATGCTGCGCGAAGATGAAGTCAATGTAGATATCATAAAGCAGAGCCGTGTTCTTCACTTCGGAACGCTCTCGATGACACACGATGTCGTTGAAAAGGCAACGGTAAAAGCTATTGAGACAGCGAAAGATTCAGGCTTGCTGTTGTCGTTCGACCAAATCTCCGTCCTCCGCTCTGGGACAGCATGGACAGGGCAAAGCAAAAAATAGATTACGCTGTTCGGTGAGCGATATTGTAAAAATCGAGATTGACGAATTGCGTTTTCTGACCGGCTGTAATGAAATAAATAAAGCTGTTGAGATATTCAGAACGTGCTACCCGAATGTTGCATTACTGACTGTGACTGCGGGGCGCAGCGGAAGCCGCGCATATTATAAAAATATTTATGCCGAAGCGCCGACTTTTCTCAATGTAAAGACGATAGACACAACCGGAGCGGGCGATACTTTCTGCGCCTGCTGTATAGACTGGTTTTTGAATAACGGCGGCAAAGAGGTTAAAGAAGCTAAACTCAGGAATATGCTTGTTTTCGCAAACGCTGCCGCATCTCTTGTGACCTGCGAAAAGGGAGCGTTGCTCTCAATGCCGGAGATATCGGATATAAATAATCTAATCAAGGAGAATGAAAACAATGAGTGAACTCTATGATTCAATAAGGCTGACCCGTTCCGCCGCCACATTTACGCGCGCTTTGGGCATCGATGCTCCCGACGATGCAGATGCCCCGTGCGACATAGTGCTCGACAAACTCTTTGCCGAGCTCGGCGAAGGCGGAGCAGACAGAGTGTTTATATATAACCCCGACGCTATCGCACTGTGGCTGTTTCAGAAATATACTGAATTGTTCAAAGATGCGATACTCAGAACACAGATTCAGCTCCCAATGCTCTCCGTTATGCCGAGCGTGACGCCGGTCTGCTTCGCTTCGATGTATTCGGGCGTTATGCCGGAGATTCACGGCATAATGAAATACGAAAAAGCCGGTTTTAAAAATAGCGACGTTTTGATGCTCTCGCCGCAGCAGGCAAACGCTGCGCAATAGTTTCGACCGATGGCGACAGTATTTCAAAAATCTTCCTTGAGCGTAACATTGATTACTACATATATCCGTCCGTTGAAGAATGCAACGCAAAAGCGCTTGAGCTGATAGATTCAGATGAATACGATTTCATCACGCTCTATAACGGCAACTATGACGGCACGATGCACCGCTGGCGCCGGAGGGTAAAGAGTCGATAGATGCACTCAAAGCTAATATAGCCGTATTTTCGGAGATACACGACGCTATAAAAGCGAAATGGAGCGGGCACAGAACTCTGCTCGGTTTCTGCCCCGATCACGGCTGCCATGAGATAGACGGAGGCGCGGGAAGCCACGGACTTGATATGCAGGAGGATATGAACATAATTCATATGTTCTCATTTATAAAATAAAGAAACAGCACCGCGGAATTTCCAATGCGGTGCTGTACTTTTTTGTTTATATATTGAAACCTGTGAAGAACTTATATGCGGCGTAAACAGCTGCAATTGCGGCAATGCCGATGCCGACCTTTATTAGTATCGGCTTGACAGCGCGTGGGCTGGTCGGCGCGTGCTTATAGATAAACTCCTTGACAGGGGTCTTTATCTTTGTTCCGCAAAGTTCTTTGAATGTCGCGGTATAGGTTTTGTATTCGCGAGATGCAGTCTCATCGAGCTCAAAGATTCGCACTCCCCTGTTTTCGCCTGGACCGTACACATTGAATCCCGCGCCCTGAGTATATCCGAGATCAACGCCTTTGTATTTTACGACAAAGCTGTTGTTGTGGTCGTGACCGACATATATGCCGAGAACATCGCCCTTTTCGCTCATCGCCTCAAACTCGCCGGTGTTTACATCAGGAGAAGCGGGCGATTCAAGCATAAATCCGCCTTCGGCGATAGTTTCATCATTGAGCACAAAATACTCATTTTCATGCGCTCCGTATGCCGGGACTGCGCCCTTAGCGCCCTTGGCACTTTCTTTATAACATCGAAAAACTCCGGCACGGGGATATGCTGAAACACAAGCGACGGCAGATAGTCTCCGTTTTCGGCTTTGAGCTGTTCGCGGCGCGAGACATACCATTCTATTTGCTTTTTGTCGACGGGCGCGTATCCTGCGCCGTCTTTTGCCTTGCCGTGGGAGTCGATTATATATAACTCAAACACAGGCTCGTCTTCGGTGCTTGAATAAATCTGAATATCCGCCGTTCCGACATCATCGGCATTTCTGAGATCACCGCTTATAAAATTGTCGTACTTCGCGTAGAACTTGTACTGACCACGATTATCAACACCGCACTGCGCGTCGTGGTTGCCGTAGGTCACCATAAACGGAATATTTCTCTTTGCGATCGGCTCAACGAGAGTATCTATAGTGCCTTCGATTATCGCGGGATCTTTTTTGAACTTCTTTGAATAGCCCTTTATCTGATCGCCAGTGAAGATAACAAGGTCGGGCTTTTCGCGGTCAAGCGCATTGTTTATAAGACTCAGTGTGTCGGGCGACACAGCGGGAATCTCCTGCGTGTCGGCTATCTGCATTATCTTGAATTTATGGTCGGAGTTGAATCTGAGCATTATTCCGTTCCCCTTTCACTTTTATAGTATTTGTTGAAAAGCTCATTTAAAGCGCTTTCAGAATTATTATGTCAGCTATATATTCTCGAAGCCTTTTCGTCTATAGTTTGCATACAGCGTCTCCTTTTAGGTTCTGACTATATATTACCATCAAAAACACGATTTTTCAATTCATTTTGTCTTTTTCGGCTTGACGGAAGCTTTAGTTTGAATTAATATTATCTTATAACCTTTATGAGGATGTGAATCAATGAAAGAGAAAAAAGCCAAGCGCAGCTCCGGCGGGATTTCATGGATATTCGGATATCTCGGTTTCGGCGTAGGCGCTATCGGAATGGATCTGAGCTACGGTCTGTTCAACTCGTTCCTTACAAAGTATTTAACCGATGTTCTTCTGCTCAATGCAACTTTCCTGCTTATCGTGCCGACTCTCGCGCGTATATGGGATGGCATCAACGACCCGATGATGGGCACGATCGTTGACAACACGAAGTCTAAGTTCGGCAAGTTCCGCCCGTGGATAATGTGCGGCGCCGTACTAAATGCAGTTGCGCTGACTTTCCTCTTCACCAATCCCGGATTTGAGGTCAGCAGAGATTTCATAAACATAAAGCTCTATATCTATGCCGCTGTTATGTATGTTCTCTGGGGCATGACAAACACGATGATAGATATTCCCTACTGGTCGATGGTTCCCGCGCTGACGAGCGACCCTCAGAAGAGAAATGTTGTCTCAGCCATTCCGAGATTCTTCTCGGGCTTCGGTCAGATAATAGTCAGTGTGTTCACTGTCCAGATGGTCGCTATGCTCGGCAAGGGCAACGATTCCGTCGGCTACAGCCGCTGGGCGATGATAGCCGGTATCGTACTTATTATCGGCGCGTTTATCACCGTCACCACCACCAAAGAGCGCGGCTCAGTGCCGCCGAAAGAGAAGTTCACGCTCGCAAAAGCTTTTAAAACCGTCAAATCGAACGATCAGCTGCTCGTTTTCATGCTCACTGCCCTGCTCTTCAACACCGGCTGGTACATAACCAACGCAATGGGTATTTATTTCTTCGATAACGTCATGGGCAACAAATCGCTGCTCTCTTATTTCGCGGCAATCGGCGGCGTAGGTCAGGCTCTTGGTCTGTTCCTGCTCCCGGTGCTTTCGAAGAAGTTCACACGCCGCAAGGTCATTCAGGGCGCGATGTGCATGACCGTTATAGGCTATCTCGGAATGTTCCTGTTCGGTCCCGTGCTTCTCGCGTCGAACGCCAAGATGTTCATCCCGTTCGCTGTTTTTGCACTTATAGGCTGCATGGGCATCGGATGCATCTTTGTTTCGCAGACCGTTATGCTCGCCGATATCGTTGATTACGGCGAATACAGCCTCGGCTACCGCTCGGAGTCCATCGTTTTCTCGATGAAAGGATTCCTTCAGAAGCTCGCATATACCATACAGTCGATAGTCATAGCCCTCGGACTTCAGTTCTCCCACTATGATGCGACTCTCCCCGTTCAGACAGAGCTCACAAAGAACACCATTTCCACAATGATGTTTATTATCCCGCCGATTTTTGTTGTACTTTCGCTCATCATCTTCACAAAGAAGTATAAGCTGCACGGTGAGCTGTCCGACAAAGTAAACGAGTTCATTATGAACAGAAAAGCAAAATCCGAAGAAGAATAAGAGACAAAAATATATCACCGCGCCCTTGTTACGGGTCGCGGTGATTTTTTATATATTCTCTTTTATAGCTTTGTTCACGCGCTCTCTGAGAGCCAGGAGATAGCTGCTGCCGTGCGGGTATTTCTGGAATGTGAGTTCATCATCCTGAATCGCGATTTCAAGCGCCTTTTCGCGCCCGACAAGGCTTTCGAGCAGACGCATCGCGGCAAGATCCTGGAGTCCGTCATAGAATACTTTGAACCTGAGCGAGTTAATCGGCTGCCCGTCTTCGCCGGGATAAACAACAAACGCATCGCCGGACGGGAACGCCGTGCCTGCATCGGTCACGGTGAACGGGTCTATCTCATGCTTTGAAAACTGCGAATACCAATAGTTATAGCCCCACTGGAGGAATCCGGTTGCATTATATTTATAAAGCAGCGTACCGAGAATACGGTTTCGCGCCGACGGCATTGCGAAGAATCTGTTCGGAACATTCTTGTTGTGCTGACCACAGCAGTAATATGTCCAGAATTCATCGACTTTGCCGACAAAGTCTTCGACATGATCTTCGGACGGAATAGGATATTTCACAGCGCCTTTGTCAAAAAATTCAATATCCGAAAGCGCATCTATGACTTTGAAGCCCGGGAATATCTCGCTATCAGATCGGCGCGCTTTTTATATACTTCATACTGCTCCAATGACGGCTCATCCGACACATGGAAGCGGCAGAAGTTTCTTGTACCTTCTGTCGATAAAAGCGGTCAGAGCCGTGGCAAAACGGTGCAGAAAGTCGCGGTATTCTTCGCTGTCAGCATCGGTCTCCCAACGAAGATGCGCTTCTTTTCTCCGTCAACTTCGGCGACTATCTTCGGCGCGTGCTCCGCACCCCACTGGGTGAACAGATGCGACATTTCGAAATATTTAATTCCGCAGCGTCTGCACATATCTATCCATCGGTCGAGCTTGTCGAAGCCGAACTCGTAGCCGTCCTTTGTCTTTTTGACATCGACAAGCTGAACGGTCGGTCTCTCTCCCCCGACTTCGGTATCAAGCGGCGGAGTGAAAAGCGGAGTTAAAATAAAATTAACACCGTGATTCGCGGCATTTCTGACATAGTTTTCGATTATATTCCAGTGCTCTTCGCTGAAAACATCGACTTTATAATATGTCGCAAGGCAGTCACAGTGGAACCACATGGTACACATAAGCGCCTGTTCGGGAAGCTTTGCGTTGATTACATCGACTGTGATAACATTTGTGACGGTCTCTTTGCCTTTTGAAACCGTGATAAAAATATCATGTCTGCCCACCGATTCGCCGGACGCGTCGAGTTCGATCCACAAGCTGCCGTGATGTCCGCTCTCCGCGAAAAATGAATTGTCTTCAACAGGCTCAAGCATATCGGGATAGAGCCCGGGATTTTTCCGGAGAAAATAGAAATCCGAGTCCTCAAAAGCCGGAAGATCTGAATTTATCTCAACGACTTTGTATATTTTTATATTCTCGGGCCTCCAGCCGGATACGGATATCCGCACTGTGTGTCCTCGTCAGAGAAATACGCGAGCTGGAATGATGCTCTCTCATTGCCGAGCATAGACATCTCCGAGAGCGACGCGCAGGTCGGCTCGGAATCGTGAAAAATCTTTTCAAGAGAACTGACGGTTCGTGAAGTTATCATTCTGTTATTCCTCCGTATCGTTCAGAAGCTTTTTGAGATATTGCCCGGTGTATGAGCCTTCGGTTGCAGCAACCTGCTCGGGAGTGCCCTGCGCAATTATCTCGCCGCCCTCGTCGCCGCCTTCGGGACCGAGGTCAAGTATCCAGTCGGCGGTCTTTATGACATCGAGGTTGTGTTCGATAACAATGACTGAATTTCCGTTGTCAACAAGCCTGTGGAGCACTTCGATGAGCTTGTGTACATCGGCTGTGTGCAACCCTGTAGTAGGTTCGTCAAGAATATAACAGTCTTTCCTGTAGAGCGGCGTGAAAGCTCGGTTGAAAGCTTGACGCGCTGCGCCTCGCCGCCGGAAAGTGTAGTTGCGGGCTGACCGATTTTGACATAGCCGAGACCGACATCGTAGAGGGTCTGCAATTTGCGCTTTATCTTCGGTATGCTTGAAAAGAACTCAAGCCCCTCTTCAACGGTCATTTCGAGCACATCATAGATATTTTTGCCCTTGTATTTGACTTCGAGTGTTTCGCGGTTGTATCTTGCGCCCTTGCAGACATCGCACGGTACATAGATGTCGGCGAGGAAGTGCATCTCTATCTTCACTATTCCCGTCGCCCTGGCACGCCTCGCAGCGTCCGCCTTTGACATTGAACGAGAATCTGTTTGCTTTGTATCCCCTCGCTTTTGCCTCGGCAGTTGATGCGAACAGGTCGCGGATATCATTGAACACGCCTGTATATGTCGCCGGATTAGAGCGCGGAGTACGCCTATCGGGGACTGGTATATTGCGATAACCTTGTCGAGATTGTCAATTCCGAGGATATCCGTATGCGCGCCCGCAACTTTTTCGCTCCGTTGAGTTCGGTCACAAGGCGTTTATACAGTATCTCGTTTATAAGCGACGATTTGCCCGAACCGGATACGCCGGTTATACACACAAACTCGCCGAGCGGGATTTCGGCATCTATATTTTTGAGATTGTTTTCGCGTGCGCCGATTATTTTCAGGCTTTTTCCGTTGCCTTTTCTGCGCTTTGCGGGAACCGGAATTTTCTTGCGGCCGCTAAGATACTGCCCGGTTATCGACTCCTTGCAGTTCATTATATCCTCGGCCGTACCCGTGCAGACTATCTTTCCGCCGTGTATACCCGCTCCCGGGCCGACATCGACGATATAATCCGCCGCGCGCATTGTGTCCTCGTCGTGCTCAACGACTATGAGCGTGTTGCCTATATCTCGGAGCTCACGAAGCGTATTCAGAAGCTTCTCGTTGTCGCGCTGGTGCAGTCCTATGCTCGGCTCGTCGAGAATATATAAAACCCCGACTAAAGACGAGCTATCTGCGTGGCAAGGCGGATTCTCTGGCTTTCTCCGCCCGAGAGGCTCGCCGATGAGCGGGCAAGGGTGAGATAGCCGAGACCGACGCTGCGCAGGAAGGTCAGTCTGTCCCTTATCTCCTTGACAATAAGCTTTGCTATCATCTGCTCGCGCTCGGTAAGAGTGAGAGAATCAAGAAATTCTATCGCTTTGATAATGGATTTTCTTGCAAATTCGTCAATGTTTATTCCGCCGACAGTGACGCACAGCGATTCTTTTCTGAGCCTTGCGCCGTGGCAATCGGGACATTTTACGGTGGACATACACTGCTCGAGCTCGGCGCGCGTCCAATCGCTCGCCGTCTCTTTATATCTGCGCTCAATATTGTTGCAGATGCCTTCAAATGCCGTCATATATGAGCCGGTTCCGTATTCGTTTCTGCGGGTAAGCTTCAGCTTTTCGCCCTTTGTGCCGTACATAATGGCGTCAACGCCGTCCGCGGGGATATCCTTGAACGGAGTGTCGAGTGTGAAGCCGTATTTTTGTGCAATGCCCTCCATGTACATCTGCGCTATCGTGCCGCCGTCGGCATTGTTCCAGCCGCTCGCCTTTATCGCGCCCTGTCTGAGCGAAAGATTTTTATCCGGCACGATAAGATTAGGGTCTGGCTTCATGAATACGCTGAGTCCGGAGCAGGTCGGGCAGGCGCCGAATGGGTTGTTGAACGAGAACATACGCGGTTCAAGCTCTTCAATGCTGACTCCGTGCTCCGGACAGGCATAGTCGAGAGAATAAAGCTTCTCTTCGCCGCCTATTATATCAACAAGCAGAATGCCGTTTGAAAGACCTGTTGCTGTTTCAATGGAATCGGCAAGCCTGCTTCGAATGCTCTCTTTTACAACGAGTCTGTCGACCACAATTTCTATATTGTGCTTTTTGTTCTTGTCCAGCTCGATTTTTTCACTGAGGTCATATATTATTCCGTCAACGCGCACGCGGACATATCCGTCCTTTTTCGCGCTTTCGAGTTCCTTGACGAACTGACCCTTTTTGCCGCGCGCAATAGGTGCCATGACCTGAATTCTGGTGCCCTCGGGCAGCTCGAGCACGCTGTCAACGATATCGTCAACAGTCTGCCTCGATATCTCCCTGCCGCAGACGGGACAGTGCGGAATACCTATGCGGGCATAGAGCAGGCGCAGATAATCATATATTTCAGTCACCGTTCCGACGGTTGAACGCGGGTTCTTTGACGTCGTTTTCTGATCTATTGATATAGCGGGAGAAAGTCCCTCGATGTAGTCCACCTGAGGCTTCTCCATCTGACCAAGGAACTGTCTTGCGTATGACGAGAGGGACTCGACATATCTTCTCTGCCCCTCGGCGTATATAGTGTCAAATGCCAACGATGATTTTCCCGAACCCGAAAGCCCTGTGAACACCACGAGCTTGTCGCGCGGTATTTCAACATCGACATTTTTCAAGTTGTGCTCCCTTGCGCCTTTTACAATTATATTTTTCTGCGGCAAGAATATCGCCTCCGATTACTTTCCTTCTCTTAATTTGTTTATCTTATCGCGAAGATATGCCGCGTGCTCAAATTCAAGTATTTTCGCCGCCGCTTTCATTTCCGCAGTCAGGCGAACTATCATCTCTTCGCGCTCCTTGCGGTTCATCTTCTTTATCGCTTTTCGCCCTTGTCCTTTTTGCTGGTTATCTCGATAACATCGCGAACGCCTTGATTATTGTCTTGGGCACAATTCCGTGCTCTTCGTTATATGCATCTGCTTCTGGCGTCTGCGTTCGGTCTCAACTATTGCGCGCTCCATCGACGGGGTAACGGAGTCGGCATACATGATAACCTCGCCGTTCGCGTTTCGCGCCGCGCTCCTATCGTCTGTATCAACGATGTTTCGGAGCGCAGGAAGCCTCCTTGTCGGCATCAAGAATTATGACGAGCGAGACCTCAGGAATATCCAATCCCTCGCGCAGCAGGTTTATGCCTACGAGCACATCAAACTCACCGAGGCGCAGATCGCGGATAATTTCCATTCGTTCTATCGTATCAACATCGTGGTGCATATAGCGCACTTTTATGCCGAGGTCTTCGAGATAATCCGTCAGATCCTCTGCCATCTTCTTTGTGAGCGTAGTCAGAAGAACGCGCTCTTTGCGCTCGACTCTTATATTTATCTCGGATATAATATCGTCTATCTGACCCTCGGTAGGTCTGACTGAAATCGAGGGATCGATGAGACCTGTGGGACGGATAAGCTGTTCGGCAATCTGCGAACTTGTCTCGCGTTCGAACTCGCCGGGCGTTGCGCTGACGAATATTTTTTGACCGACTCTCTCGTAGAACTCATCGAAAGTCAGCGGTCTGTTGTCATATGCGGACGGTAAACGGAAGCCGAATTCAACGAGCGTATCTTTTCTTGAGCGGTCGCCGCCGTACATTCCGCGTACCTGCGGAAGCGTTACATGGGATTCATCGACAAACAGCAGAAAATCCTTCGGGAAATAGTCGAGCAGTGTAAACGGCGGAGAACCGGGTTCGCGCCCGGACATGACTCTCGAATAGTTCTCGATTCCCTTGCAGAAGCCGGTTTCGCGAAGCATTTCGATATCATATTCCGTGCGCTGCTTTATGCGCTGCGCTTCGAGCAGTTTGCCCTGACTCTCAAACTGAGCGACGCGCTCGGTCATCTCATCATATATCTCTTTGATCGAGCGCTCCATCTTTTCCTGCGAAACGACATAGTGTGACGCGGGATATATTGCGACATGGGACAGTACGCCCTTGACCTCACCTGTCAGGGCGTTTATCTCAGATATGCGGTCAACCTCGTCGCCGAAAAATTCAACTCTGATTGCGTTTTCGCTCGACTGCGCCGGGAATATCTCAAGCACGTCTCCGCGAACTCGGAACTTGTTTCTGATGAAATTTATATCATTGCGCTCATACTGTATTTCAACGAGCTTGTTTATAACTTCATCGCGGCTCTTTTCCATTCCGGGGCGGAGCGAAATAACCATGCTGCGGTAGTCGATAGGGTCGCCCAAGCTGTATATGCACGACACGCTGGCGACGATTATAACATCGCGCCGTTCGGAGAGTGCAGAGGTCGCGGAATGGCGGAGTTTGTCTATCTCGTCATTTATAGCGGAATCTTTTTCAATATAAGTGTCCGTTGACGGGATATAAGCTTCCGGCTGATAGTAGTCGTAGTACGAAACAAAATACTCGACTGCGTTTTCAGGGAAAAACTCGCGGAACTCGGAACAGAGCTGAGCCGCGAGCGTTTTATTATGGGCGAGAATGAGCGTCGGGCGATTTAGATTGGCAATGACATTCGCCATTGTGAATGTTTTACCGGAGCCCGTACGCCGAGCAGAGTCTGTTCGGTGAATCCTCTGTTGACTCCGTCGGTCAGTTCGGCTATCGCCTGCGGCTGGTCGCCCATGGGTTTGTATTGAGAATGAAGAATGAACTTATCCATATTGATATCCTTTATATAAACAGCGGTGCAAATTTCTTAACCTGCGCCATTGAAAAGATGTCTTCGTCGGTATATATGAGATGGTCGAGCAGATGAACATTTACGCCCTGAAAGAAATCGCCGACCGCCTTTGTGGTGTTTAGATCGTCGCGCGACGAATGGGTATTCCGTTGACATGATTATGAACGAGCACGACCGAACGTGCCTTATTGCGGAATGCAGTTTCAAGCACAAAACGCTTGTCTATATTTGCGGCAGAAAATGTGCCGTGCGATATCTTGTTTATTGCGAGAATATTGTCGTCAAAGTCGAGAGACAGCATATAGACCATCTCTTCCCGCGCTCCGAGATATTTTGACATCAGAAGCTCTTTGACCGACTCAGGTCCGTCGTATTTTTTCAGTTTCTTGTCCGATGCGTTTTTTCAGATACTTTTTCGTCAGCTGAAAAGCAAGTGTTATAAGCGTCGCAGAGGCTTCCCCTATTCCGTTTACCTGCATAAGATCATCGGCGGAAGCTTCGAGCACACAGTTAAGAGAGCCGAAGTGTTCTATCAATTCGTGCGCCAGAGCGTTGGTGTCTTTGCGCGGTATTGAAAAGAACAGAAGCAGTTCAAGTACCTCATGATCGGGCATATTTTCTATCCCGTCTTTCAGAAAGCGTTCCTTTACTCTTTTTCTGTGATCCTCATGCATGATTACCGCCTCTTTTCGAGCCATGAACAAATGTTTATCTTATTAATATTAGCACATTTATAAAAGTTATTCAATTACTTTTTGAAAACTCGTGGCTATTATGCCGAAAAAAGATGCCCTCCCGAAGGAGAGCATCTCATTTATCAGTTTTTGATTATTTCTTTGCGAAAACGCGGTCTGCGGGGCAGACCTTGACGTTCTTGAAGACATCGTCAAATCTCTCAAGAGCACCGTCGATGATCTCGTCGGTATCTGCCATCGAAGTGTAAAGACGGCTACCGGCAAGGGTAACGATACCGTTTGCCATGTAAGCTGCGCCCATCTCTTCCATAGCGGACTTTCTGCGGAGCATCTCGGGCTTTGTCTTGAGCATCGGGAGAGCCGACTTGAGGATATTCATCGAGCTGAAGTCGTAGCTCATTGCACCGGTGCACTCGAGGTGGACGATAGAGCCTGGTTGTAAACAACATAAGGAAGGCCGTACTTGTTAACAAGATCTTTAAGACCTGCAGCAAGTCTGTCACCGGCTCTGCCTGCGACTTCGCAAGCGTTGGTTCTTGCGATCTCCTGGATAGCGCAGTAGCTGCATAGGACGAAAGCGGGTTAGCCGCGAGAGTACCGCCGACATAAGCGCGCTTCATCATGGTGCCGACACCTGCGGCCATGCCGCTGACGAACTCCTTCTTACCGCCGACGCCGCCTGCTGACGGATAACCGCCGGCAACGATCTTGCGAAGATGGTCAGATCGGGTACGACATCGAAGTAACCCTGAGCACCGCCGAGGCCGACACGGAAGCCGGTAACAACCTCATCGAAGATGAACAGGCAGCCGTACTTGTCGCAGAGCTTTCTGACTTCCTTGTTGTAGTTGAAATCAACAGGTCTTGTGCCGCTCTCGGGGCCGACAGGCTCAACGATAACAGCAGCTGTGCCGCCGCGCATCTTGTTGAGCTTGAGCATCTTCTCGAGCATGTCAAGATCGTTGGGTCTGACCTCGTCGGTAGTGCCGTAGCAGCTGTGCGGAATACCGTGGGACTCAAGGAAGAATCTGGAGCCCGGAATCTTCAGACCGTAAACCATCTGATCGGACCAGCCGTGATATGCGCCGCCGACCTTGATGATGCGCTTTGCCTTTGTGGCACAGCGTGCAACACGGATAGCAGCCATAACGGACTCAGTGCCCGAACCGAGCATACGGAACATCTCGACGTTGGGCATATGTTTGTTGATCTCCTTAGCGAGCAGGAGCTCACCCTCATGGAACAGACCGGTTACAGGGCCGCAGTCATTAAGAAGCTCAATGACCTTCTCTCTCACGGGAGCATAGTTGCTGCCGAGGATTGTCGGGCCGCCTGCCTGCAGGAAGTCATAGTACTTGTTGCCGTCAAGGTCATAAAGGAACGCGCCTTCAGCCTTGGTCACGCAAATCGGGAAGGGATAGTTGAAAGCGAGGTTGTGCTGAACGCCGCCGGGGATATACTGCTTTGCCTCGGTGGTGATCGCCTTCGACTTTGCGCACTTGGTCTCGAAATAATCGAGAACGTCTTTAAGTGCCTCTTCGGAAACACAATAGATCGGCTTAGAAGTGAGCTCGTGAAGCTCATTGTAAATGGTCTTTGCGTCTTCCCATTTGCTGATTCCATATCCGTTGCTCATGATAATTCCTCCTGATTTTTCAGATATTTTATGAATTTCTGGATAGTCACGCTTGTTTCATCGGGGTTTGTGAAGCTCTCGTCGTTTATCATCTTCTGGAAGATAAGACCGAAGAAGGCTCCGAGAATAAGAGCTGAAAGCTCTTTTGACGAAAACTCCTCGAGGGTGTTCGCATAACTCTTGTCGGTCACTATCTCCTTGCGGAGAAAACGGTCGACCTGCGCGAAATTCGACTCGCCTTTTGAGAGAATGCCGCGCATGAGAACCTCTGCGGAAAGATACGGATACGGATAAGTGTCATCGTTGAGCTGCTTCAAAAGTGCACTGACGGTAAGCTCGCCGTCGCCCTTTCTTGCCGCTTCAAAGACGTCGTTTATCTCCTCGTCCGAAATCTCCTTGAGAAGATCGTCAACGGAAGCAAAGTGCGAAAAGAATGTGGAACGCGAAACATCGGCACTCTCGCTTATCTGCTCAATTGTGACATTGCCGATACCCTCTTTTTCAAAGAGTACCTTTGCCTGATGCAGAATAGCTTTGTGAGTGTTCTGCTTTTTTCTCGAACGCCTGGAGGCTCCGCCTCCGCGGTGTTCTTCTGTTCTTTTTCTTTCTTCTCTTTCTTTTCCGACATTGGAAACTCCTAACTAAAGCTATACGCCTTTTCTGTATTATAGCACGAAAAAAATGTGTTGTAAATACTTTTTTTGTACTTGAGTTCAAAAATAAATTATAGAACACTCAAATAGAAAAAGACAAAATTATTTATCTGTTGGAATACATTTTTTCGTAATAATTTTGGTATTCACCGTTGATGATGTCTTCCCACCACTGCTTATTGTTCATATACCAGTCGACGGTCTTCTTTATGCCTCATCAAAGGTGGTCTCCGGGCTCCAGCCGAGCTCGTTGTGTATCTTTGTCGGGTCAATGGCATATCGCAGATCATGACCGGCTCTGTCTTTGACATGGGTGATAAGAGTTTCGGGCTTGCCCATGATGCGCAGAATCGTTTTGACAACATCTATATTGCGCTTCTCATTGTGACCGCCGACATTGTAGACCTCGCCTACCCTGCCGTTATGAATAATGAGATCGATAGCGCGGCAGTGATCCTCAACATAGAGCCAGTCGCGGACATTGAGTCCCTCGCCGTAGACAGGCAGACTCTCGTTGTTATAGGCTCTTGATATCATCAGAGGTATAAGCTTCTCCGGGAAATGATAAGGGCCATAGTTGTTTGAGCACCTCGAAATAGTTACAGGCAGTCCGTAGGTTCTGTAATAAGCAAGCACAAGCAAATCTGCGGAAGCCTTTGACGCGGAATACGGGCTCGAAGTGTGTATAGGTGTCTCCTCCGTGAAGAACAGATCGGTTCTATCGAGCGGAAGGTCTCCGTAAACCTCGTCGGTCGACACCTGATGATAGCGCTTTACGCCCGTTTTTCTCGCGGCATCCATGAGAGCCGCAGTGCCCATAATGTTCGTTCTGAGGAACACTTCGGGGTTCTCTATCGAGCGGTCAACATGGCTTTCCGCCGCGAAGTTGACGACTATATCGAACTTCTCATCCTCGAACAGCTTGTCAACAAACTCGCGGTCTGCGATATCGCCCTTTACGAACTTGAAATGCTCGTTTTTCATCGCCTCGTCGAGGGTCTTGAGATTGCGGCATAAGTCAGAAGGTCGAGGCAGACGATATCATAATCCGGATGCTCGCGGAGCATATGATAGATAAAGTTGCTGCCGATAAAACCGGCGCCTCCCGTAACGAGAATCTTCATGTTTTTGTCCTCCATATCAAATGATTATCCGATTAAAACGGATATGTATTGCATAAGGCGTGCCTTTCTTCGCCTTACAAAATCCTGTTTAAAGCTTTATTTTTGCTTTCTTCCACTTGCCGCTTTGTATGAATATAAATCCTACAACTATCGACGCGACAGAAGCAAATCCCATGGCGATTCCGATACCGTTGAAGCCGAGATCAAGCACGCGCACAAGCAGATAAGCGAGCGGGACTCTTATAACTATCGAACTGAAAACCGCGTTGAGCAGAGCGATATTTGTATATCCCGCGCCGATCGCGAGACCGTTCATGCAGAACACGGGAGTGACTATTAAATAATCGACTGCGGCGAGTCTCAGGAATGTTATGCCCGTTTCGATAACATCCGTTTCGCTTGTAAACAGCGACAGCAGCTCTCGCGGGAATATCTCGACTATAACGAACACGAGCACCGAAATGCCCATGCTATCGCGAGTCCTGTCGTCATTGTCTTCTTGCGCGCTTGAATTCGCCTGCACCGATATTCTGACCCGCCATTGAAGATATGGCGCTGCTCATCGCGAGTCCGGGCAGAATGGCAAACGAATTTATCTTACCGACGATTCCCTGACAGGCAGACGCAGCAGCCGCATTCGGCAGAGAATTGACGAGCGCCGTCAGCGTCAAAAACGAAAACGAGACTATAACCTGCTGAACAGACGACGGCAGACCTATTTTTATTATGCTCAAAGCTTTCTGCCTGTCTATTCTGAAATCTTTTATTTTGTAGCCGGAGAAGAATCCGCTGTTGAAGAGATAGATGAGCGAGAGAATAACGCTTATCCCCTGAGAGCTGATAGTGGCTATTGCCGCTCCGGCCGCGCCCATTTTCAGCGGACCGACAAGAACTATATCTCCGACAACATTTACCGCGGCGGCTATCGCCACGAAATAGAGCGGACGCTTCGAATCGCCCATGCCGCGCAGTATCGCGCTTATGGCGTTGTACAAGAACATGAACACCGTGCCGAGCATGCAGATAGTCAGATATCTGACCGCTTCTTCAAATGCGTTGTCCGGCGTTTTGAGCAGGCGCAGTATCGGCTTTGTGAGCAGAACCATAACGACGGTAAGCACTGCGCTGAGAATAATATAGAGCGTAGTCATTGTGCCTATCGTGCTCTTTTGATCATCGTATTTTTTAGCTCCGCCGTATTGAGCTATGAGCACCGTTCCGCCGATGGCGAGACCGAGAGCTGCACCGGTAACGAGAATATTTATCTGACCGCCTATCGAAACTCCGGTTATTCCGGATTTTCCGCAAAACTGGCCGACAATCACCATATCGGCGACCGAATAAAGTGCCTGCAAAAGGTTTGAAAGCAGGAAAGGCACGGAAAATTTGAGCAACTGTTTTGTGACGCTCCCCTGCGTGAGATCTTTTCTGAATTTTTCTGACAAAACTATTTACTCCTTAGGTTTCTGAACGTTATCTTTTTTCATGGTCAGCGATATGCGGTTCTTTTTGACATCGACCGCCAGCACCCACACCGTGACGATATCGCCGACTTTCAGCACCTCAGATGGGTGCTTGATATATTTGTTGGTTATCTGCGAAATGTGAACGAGTCCGTCCTGATGCACTCCGATATCGACGAATGCGCCGAAATCAATAACATTGCGAACCGTTCCCTTCAGCTCCATGCCAGGCTTGAGGTCGTTGATATCCATGACATCGGTGCGCAGAAGCGGAGGCGGAAGCTCGTCACGCGGATCGCGTCCGGGCTTCTGGAGTTCTTTGATTATATCCTGAAGAGTGGGCAGACCTATCTCTAATTTTTCCGCAACCTTTTTCTCGCCTCCAAGCAGCTCGACGGTCGCTTTAAGAGCACCGGTATTCCCCTTTGCGGCATCTTTTACTGTAAGTCCGCAGAGCTCAAGCAGCGCTTTTGCGGCATCGTAGCTCTCAGGGTGAACGCCGGTGTTGTCGAGAACATTCTTGCTCTCCGGGACTCTGATGAATCCGGCGCACTGCTCATAGGCTTTTGCACCGAGCTTCGGCACTTTCTTGAGCTGAGCGCGGGAAGTAAACGCGCCGTTTTCTTCTCTGTAAGTGACTATATTTTTGGCAACGCCGGAGTTGATTCCGGCTATATGCGAGAGCAGCGACGGAGAGGCGGTGTTGACATCCGCGCCGACGGAGTTGACGCAGTATTCGACCGCGCCGTCAAGCGTTTCGCTGAGTTCTTTTTTAGGCATATCGTGCTGATACTGACCGACGCCAAGTGCTTTCGGGTCGATTTTGACAATCGGCGAGCGGGTCCTGAAGTCTGCGGGCTATCGAGACCGCGCTTCTGAGCGAAACATCGAACTGCGGGAACTCTTCCGCCGCAAGCTTTGAAGCGGAATAAACCGAAGCGCCCGCCTCGCTGACCATCATATATGACACCTTGCGGTCGAGTTCTTTTATAAGATCGGCGGCAAATATCTCCGTCTCCTTTGAAGCCGTGCCGTTGCCTATGGCTATTACTTCAACGCCGTATTTTTCTATGAGGCGTTTTACCGTCTGCTTTGCCTTGAACTTCTGCTCCTCGGAATGAGTAACATATATAACGCCGGTATCGAGCACTTTTCCGGTTTCGTCAACAACGGCGACTTTGCATCCCGTTCTGTAGCCGGGGTCGAGTCCGAGGGCGCGCTTGCCCTTGACTGGCGGCTGGAGCAGAAGTTCGCGCAGGTTCACATAGAACACCTTGAGTGCGGATTCAACCGCGCTGTCGGTTATCATATTGCGTGTTTCGCGCTCGACTGATGGGAATATAAGTCGGTCATATGCGTCGGCGGCAGCGTCACGTACAGTATCGGTGCAGGCTGAGCCGTTGTCACTCAGGACATTTGCGTTGATTATATTCAGAGCCTTTATGCGGTCAACATCTATGCCGACTTTGAGGAAGCCTTCGTTCTCGCCCCTGTTGACGGCAAGCACGCGGTGACCGGCAATTTTATTGACCGGCTCGTCATATTCATAATACATCGTATAGACGCTCTCTTTTTCGCTGTCTGCAGCGCGCGACTGGAGCACACCGGCAACGGTGAACAGCGAGCGCAGACGGCGGCGGATATCTGCGTCATCCGATATGTTTTCAGCGATAATATCCATCGCTCCGTTTATCGCGTCTTCGACGGTTTCAACGCCCTTTTCGGCATCTATATAGTCCGCCGCAAGCTCTGCCGGCGAAGCGGAATCGGCAGTCTGAGCAAAAATCGCGTCGGCGAGCGGCTCAAGCCCTTTTTCTTTGGCTATCGAAGCGCGTGTTCTGCGCTTGGGTCTGAACGGGCGGTAAATATCCTCAATTTCCGCGAGAGTCGAAGCCTTTTCGAGAGCGGCTTCGATTTCGGGAGTCATCTTCTCCTGCGCGGTTATTGATGCACTGATCTCTTCCCTGCGCTTGTCGAGGTTGCGCAGATATTCGAGCTTCTCGGAGAGTTCACGCAGTACCTGATCGTCAAGTGTGCCGTGCGCTTCTTTTCTGTATCGGGCAATAAACGGTATCGTGTTGCCCTCGTCGATAAGTTTCACTGTGTTTTCGACCTGCCAGCGCTGGAGACCGAACATTTTTGTCAAGCTGTTTATAATGTCCATAAGGCATATTACTCCTGTTCCATAGTTTTTATCTGTCTTATGTCTTTTCCGCAGAAATAGAGCGAGATATAATTGCCTATTATTCTTGAAGTTATTCTCTGTGTATATTTCTGCTCGAGCCATCGGGAGTGAGATTCGTGCTGATTATAACGGCAGGCGGCTCATAATGCGGGTATTTATTATATTATAGAGCTCCGCAACGGTGAACTGGGTTGAAAATTCCGCGCCGAGGTCGTCAATAACGAGAAGATCGCATTCGAGTATAGCCTGCTCGCTGCCCTCGTATTCGTTATCCCGTCCGCTTGAAAAATGTTCCTTTTCAAGACGCGACATAAGATTCTGCGCCGAGCCGTATATAACTCCGTAACCCTTTCTGATAGCCTCGGATGCTATCGCGAGCGAGAGATGGGTCTTTCCGAGTCCGGTTGCGCCGTAGAGCAGAAGGCTCGGCGAATCCGTTCCGAAATCGGCGGCGTAATCCTTGCAGAAGTCGAGTATTTCTTTCATTCTGCTCCGCGGGTTGACTCCCGTAACTGCGTCTGCGGCATCGGGATAATAATTGACTTTGAAGCTCTCGAAAGTCGAGCGTGTGCTCGGCGAAAGCTCATTGAGCTCCGCGAGAGCGGTGTCGCGCAGAAGTTCTTTGTAGCAGTCGCACATCACGCCGCTGACAAACCCCGTATCGCGGCATTTCTTGCAGGTATAGTCCGCGTCAAGATAATTCTCGGGATAGCCATTTTCTTTGAGGATATCCTTGCGGCGCTGCTGGGCGGCAAGATTCTTCTTCGAGAGCTCTTCGATAAAGCGCTGAGCATTCTCGCCCATGCCGATGGCGCGGATTACTTCCGCACCTGCCGAGGATATTTCGCGGTCTATTGATATAAGCTCGGGTATCTTTGCATACGCCTCTTCGCGGTGCATGCTCTGAGTGCGCTCGGCTTTGCTGCGGCGGCGTTCAAGCGCCGATGCGGCTTTCACATATACCTTGCGGCTGTAGCTCATTTGTCTTTCCCCTCTCAATCCTTGTTTTTCTTCTTATAAACTATCGGTTTCTGCATTGCATTGCGGTTGAATTCGTTGAGGTCGTATGAAGAAGCGTGTCCCGCATTGGTTTTACTCTTGTTCTGCGGCGAATTCGGTGAAGATACAGGCTTGTTCGCCTTTTCGACATCCGACGGTGTTTTTATTCCGTTCGTGTGCCATGATTCGAGCACTTTGTTCATATACGGGAAGCTCATTTTCTGACAGTGTTCCGCCATCTGCTCATATGCCAAAAAAATCATCTCTGGAGAGAAACCCCATTCGCGGTTCCATGTGATAATATATTTTGTCTGCGCCTGAGTCGGGCGTGAGTTTGAAAGCCCTGCCATCGCGGCAAACGATGCCCAGACGCGGTTGACTGAATTGAGCCTGCTTATCTGCTCGTCCGCTTTTTCAATAGTATCTATTTCGCGCTCGCCCCAGTCTTTTCCGATCGAGGCTATATAATGAAAGCTTGATTTGCCGATCGAAACGGCGTATTCAATTATCATGAGTATGACTTCGACCGGTATTCCGTATGTATCGTGCATCATCAGAAGAGTACACTGTCCGTCATAGCCTATGGTTCTTCCGAGCTTGTTCTGCGTTTCGAGAAGCAGGAATTTTATATCCGCCGATTCCTCTGCACGCTGAGCTATCTCGGCGGCGGTCGGTCTTGACGGGACGATATCCGGCAGCTCTTTTTTCTGCGTTGCAGGTTCTTCTTTTTTCTCCGGTTTGGTGGGCGCAAAAGCAGATACCGCTTTGGTATTTCCGTCCGATACAAGTATCCCGGTCTCGACCCAATATTGAAGATAATCCTGCGCATCGGGGACTGAAAAATTCAAGTCCCTGCACATTTTTTCCATATCAAAGCCCTCGCCCGCATGGCGGAGAGTCCAGAGCAGGACCTTCAGCTGCTGACCGCCGGCAAGCTTGATATGCTGATCGACTATCTGCGACGGCACCATAAATACCGCCGAAAGAGAGTCCGGGTTTACCTTATAATTCATCAATATATCTCCGTTCCATCGAGAGCTTCACTCTTCACATAATAAATCAGCTTATATTATACACACTTCCGGAGTAAAATGAAATATGTTATTTCAAAATAAGTCATTTTTTTGCGCAATGCGTACTTTATGTCTCATTTATTTAATCGACACATATAATTTTTGGCTGAAAAATATTGCTTTTCACTTATAAAAAGTTTATAATATATAAGATAATTTTGTACATATTGTGCAAAGTAAAACTTTTAGCTTTCTGAGAGGAGATAAAGCATGAGTGCTTTAGGAACAGTCGGCAAAATGCTGCAGAATTCGCTGTCACGCGGCGGCGCAAAGAGAACAAAGAAGAATCCCGCGCCCGAGCTTGAAAAAGGCACGTTTGATTATATCAGCGAGCCCAAGAGCGATTATTTCAGCGTAGGTTTTGCCAAGACGGATGTTATGCCCGACGATATGGACAAGACAACATACTATGTCGCAGGCTATAAGATCAACAACCCCGCAAAGGGCGCGCTCGATCCGATGACCGCGAGCGCCATATGGATAGACGACCAGTCCGGCAGAGGCGGCGTCATTTTCGTATCTATCGACGATATCGGACTGACTAACTACGATGTCGGCATAATCAGAGATCTGCTTGCGGATTTCAAAAAAGAGACCGGCTGCCGCTCAATTAATATCATGAGCATACATAACCACGCGAGCATCGACACTGTCGGCTTCTGGGGTCCACTTCCGAGAAGCGGACGCAACAAGAAATATATGGAGATGCTCCGCCAGAAGGTCAAGCAGGTCGTTATCGACGCTTACAACGACCGCAGAGAGGGCGACCTTTATTACGGCAAGAAGGAAGCGGAAGAGATTCAGCGCGACTCCCGTCTGCCCGAGGTCTATTCAAAGGATGTAACAAGATTTCGCTTTGTTCCCAAGGACGGAAGCCGTGAAGTTTGGATGATAAACTTCGCTTCTCATACCGAGTCGCTTCTCGGCAAGAACTCCTATGTCAGCGCAGACTTTGCGGGATATCTCAGAAACGAAATACTCGAAAAGACCGGCGCAGAGACGATATATTTCGTTGGCGCTATCGGCGGACTTATCAGACTCAAGGAGCTTGACGAGGACAATATCAAATCGACCATGATGGGCGGTCAGTCGATAGCACGCACAGCAATGGCTATTGAGGACGAGAGAAAGCTCCGTCCCATACTCAATTATATGCGCCAGGAATACTATGCGCAGTGCGATAACTATGTTCTCGCTCTCGTTCAGAGAGTCGGCATTCTCAAGTCCCACGCCGCATATACCGGCAAGGTTCGCTCAATATGTCGATACACACCGAGATGAACTATTTCGAGCTTGACGGTCTCAAGCTTCTGTTCCTCCCCTGCGAGCTGTTCCCGGAGCTTGCTTACGGCGGATATCTTGACGCAGAGGTTCAGCTGAGGGCAAATCGCCCGACATCAACCCGACTCCCCTGCTGCAGATCGCAAACGATGACAATATGCTCATCTTCTGCCTCTCCACGACCTCACAGGCTATGTC
>ENA-OQCP01000021-OQCP01000021.1-human-gut-metagenome-genome-assembly--contig:-NODE-21-length-56329-cov-2.448418_pt1 | contig 56329 bp, 89 predicted proteins | sample MGYA00242760_ERZ504583 | MGnify/ENA primary metagenome ERZ504583 (study PRJEB26092, sample SAMD00036308) | human gut metagenome | host: Homo sapiens | study: EMG produced TPA metagenomics assembly of...
TGCAGCCTTCTTCGGCTGCTCAACAGTCACTTCGTAGTTGGCGCTTCCTCACCGGCAGTCGCGTGATGGTTGCATTCCCGGAGGAAACAGCAGTTACCTTCCCATTGGAGTCAACGGTAGCAACCTTCTCGTTGCTGGACGACCACTCAATAGGAGTCTCGGCAGAGACCTCCTCGGGGGCAACAGTTGCCTTAATGGTGTGAGAGTTACCGACCGTCAGTTTACCTTCGTTGGAATCGAGCGTGATGCTTTCAACCTCATAGAATGCTTTCACATGAGTCGTCTTCTCGGTGACCTTTTCACCATCCTGCATGAGGGTCGTGGTGATGTCGCACTCACCTGCTTTAAGGACCTTCACCTTGCCGTCCTTATCGACGGTGGCGACTTCCTCATCGCTGGAAGCGAAATCAAACGAAATGTTGGACGCATCTTCCGGCTCGCATTTCGCTTCGATTGCGGCTTCGTTTGTATCGTTGAGTTTGACTTCCAAGGTATCGGGAACCTTTAATTCTTTTGCGGACACCTTAACGGTGATGACGCAGACATCCTGCATCTCGGTATCCTTGACCGCTGCGGTAATTTCAGCCTCACCGGCTGCGACCGCTGTAACGGTGCCGGTCTCATCGACCGTAGCGACGCTCTCATCGGAGGAAGTCCACGCGAGCGTCAGCTTCTCAGCCGCTTGGCAATCTTTTCATCCTGCGCAGCAGTTTCTGCCGTAGCAGACTCACCGGTTGCGATGACAGGCGTTTCTGCAGGCGCATCCTCCGTACCGAAATTCACCGGCAACGTGATGCTCTCGCCCTTTTCGAGGGTCGCAGCATCCGGAACCGAGATGTTCGTGACCTTAACGCCGCATCCTACCAGGCTGAGCGCCATAGCTGCAGTCGCAATAACTGCCAATACGATATTCTTTTTCATAATTATGGAGCAGGATACCCCATCTATAGCCGTAAGTTAGGTGGGGAGGAATGCGTTTCTTAGAAAAGACTAAGATACAGCGTTTCCTGCTTACCTCCTTTCAGTATTTAGATGATTTGTATCCATGCTCCCGCATGGCAAACAACTTGAACTTTGGAAATTGCTACTGACTTACTTTTCCCGTTGACGGGAATCAAAAGTCTTGTGCCTTTGTTATGGCACCCGCTTGTAATGTACGTTTTACCTTCGAGACGCACAGTGTCGTATGGCTGAATTGCATAGTGCTGCCTTCTTATAGAGCGACGACCCTTCGATACCTTTTTGCTGCGGTATTTGTGCAAATTTTTGCAATCCTTTTTGTGGTTGCGACTTATTCTGCCGTTAAAAAGTTCCTTGCCCTTTGCCTTGTTACCGGTGCGAGTGTCAACATAAGTGGCATCGTAGAACTTTTCCAGTACACGGTTGTTTCTGCGTCGTTTTTGGTAATGTCTAAATTTGCAACGACGTGCCGGATGATAATCACCCATCGCATACGCATCATTGTTGTGGGTTTTCTCAAGTTGAAGCGCAATGCGTTTCTCTTTTGTCATCGCACCATAAGTGATGGTCACAAATTCCTTACCGTATGTGGCATACAGTGCATTTACTATCTGCCAGCGAACAGCATTCATAAATGCTGCGCCGGAAAGGTTTGCAAACTTTTTGTCTTTACCAAAACCATAGAGCTTGCCACCCTTTTGATGATTAGCGGGTGTATGACATTTTTCACACACTGTAACCAATTCATCAAGCTGATAGCCGTGTCTGCCTTTCCAGTAAAACATGTGATGCATGTGCAAAATAGCGCCATCCGCAATTTTGCGTTTGCAAACCTGGCAGGTGTAATTATCGCGGTAGAACACTGCCTCACGTAAGGTTGCCAAGTTGTAGCGCGGTCCTTTTTGATAGTCTGCACCTTCCGGTTTTGCTTCGCCTTTCTGGATAGATTGCAGCAGCATTGTATCAAAAGAACCAACCTCAACCGTTACATGAGTAATTGGAATCACAGATACATACCGTTCGATAAGGCTGATATTCAGATGCTTCTTATGCTCCAGAGAAGGTGCAAGCCAACCTTTATCGCGCTTTCGGTTATCGAAGCGCGATTTGCGGTAGCGCAGCCTGTTTCTGCGTGTACGGCGATACTTACGGCAGTCATCGTGATGTTCCTTCTCATCTTGCAGCGTATCATACTGAGCAGATACATATTCGTGAGATTCGCTTTTCACACTGATGCCAATGTAGTTATAACCTACATCCTCGCAGATTTCGATAGGTTGTTTGTTTTGCTGTCATACAGCAGCTGGATTGTAAAGGGATGGTGCTTAACAATTTTCGCTTTTCCGTCTTTCAGAAGTCGGCGTACCTTGCCAAGACGGAAGGTAGGCATTAAGCGTTCACCATTGTTGCTGAGAACACAAACGCAAGTGTTCATGCAAGATACTCCTTTCGTAAAATAGTAATGAAACTATAAGTCAGGCTTGCGCCTGTGGTCCACTTCGCCAATGTTATGCACTGTTTTAGCCTTTCGGCATGGCTTACGCACTTCTCCTACCCTTAGAGATTTTTAACGTAATATGTGTCAACGGCTTGCGTCATTGACACATACACTGCCCGTAGAGCCCGACACTTGTGGAGCATAATCGGGGTGCCTATATTATGAAGATGATTGCTCATCAAATGCATAACGGAGTTCGCAACAACCGAAGTTGCTGTTCACCGAGGCTAATCAACCGGACTTACGGGTTGCCCCGCAAGCCCCGTCCATAACCGGCGAACCGGTTTGGGCGGGGTTGTTGACAAAAAACACTCCTTCTCGGTATCTAGCGCCGAGGCTACTCAATAATGATAGGTTCCGCCAGCCCTACGCGGTTTTGGATTTCGTCATCGACGATACCGTGGACTCTTGGCGTCCTATCCTTCTGTACACTTGCATTTTATCACGGAGGTGTATTGAATACAACCATGATGGCTCGATTTTAACAAATCCGCAACAATTTGTGTCAGAAAAAGGATAGGTGTTTCTTTCTCTATTATATTTTGCATCGCAAAAATGTCAATGCACATTCTTTATGAACGCAAATTTTCGTCGATTTTCTTTAGCCGTTTTGCTGCCAATACCATACGACCGTTATTGATGTTGTAGTCACAGGTGACAAGGAACAAGAATTTGTCATTGTTGCAGTCGAATTGCAGTTCCTTGTAAATCGAGGCTTTATCTTGGATGGTTTCGAGCATATCACCAGTTTCGGAGGCAGAGAGCGTGTTCGCCCATGCCTGAATATCTACAAAGTTCGGGTCATCAACATATCCCGGCACTACCATGAGCGCGAATATCTGATAGTATTCTTTCCCGTACTCGCCTTCCCAGCAAACGGTCCCGTTTCATCGAAGAATTCCGGTCCTTGAACTTATCCAGAGAGCCGAACATTGTCCCATCGTTCATCTTATGCCCATAGATGATAAGGTTACCGTGCTGCCGCGTATCACATACTTCATCGAGGAAAAGGGTGCCGGGGATACTATGCTCTCCGTAGATATCGGTACGGAGGTAGGTGTCGTTTGTTTCTCCCTGCACTACCGGCCCGGTAGCGGTCGTGCCATATACAGTAAGCCATCCCTTATAATCAGGGTTGACCGCAAGCATTCCATTGGACCAGTCAGTCTCATTGGTTTCCTGTGCAGTCGTTCTGATAGCCTGCAAGGATGAAGTGAGTTCCTGAGTCTTTTTGGTTTGTGCTATACTTCGGAGCAGCATACCGCTCAATATAAGCACTGCGATGAGTGCAGCTATACTGATAAGGCGGGATACCCAGCCGATGGTTTTTCTTGCGACAGTCTTGACATTTGCCATGCTGATAGACCTCTTATTCGATTCCTGATACTATATTTCTCTGTTGCCGCATAATCCTGCGTCTTGCGATGACTCATGATTTATTGTATGCGATTCGCACATTTCGGCAACGCTCGCGCCTGATTTTCTGAGAGCTCCCGTATGATTTCTTGGTTTTGCCCCACAAACAAAAAGCCCCGGTGCCATAACGGCATCGGGACCTTGCATTTTAAGCGGGAGTTGCAGCCTTATCGTCTTTGCGCTTACCCTTGCAGGCGGTGGCAACACCATCGCTCACAAGGTAGCAGCCACCCGCGACCAGCAATGCTTCCAGCAGCGTCTTCTGGTCGATGCCCACATCACCCATCTTGGGGATTTCATGGACAATGGGGATGGTCTCCGGAATATCCGGAGCAAGGTACACGGTGAACTTCGTGCCCATTTTCGGCGTGATGTTCAGAGCAGTATCTACTTCATCCGACACCGCAGCCTTATTGGTAGTACCGTGGTCCATGTTCGGGTGTTCCGTTTCGGCAGCAAAACCCACAGCGGTAGACATCATCAATGCCATCGATACCGCCGCGCATGCTTTTGCAAAACGCTTCATGGAATTGCCTCCTGTGTTTTTCAAAAAATGCCCCAGCACAAACGGATGGGTCTGCACCGGGGCATCGGCATACTTTAACTCAGAACGGAAATAGTAATCTTGGCGGCAGCAGAACCAACCTCAATCGGATTCTCGCTATCAGAAGTGTCATAAGCCGTGAAAGTCGCAGTACAGTCATAGGTGCCTGCTTCGAGCGGCTGGGACAGCTTATCGGTCTGAATGTGGTAGTTGGGCTGGATAAGACACTGTTGTAAATCTCAGCACCGCCGTCATCGAGCGTGATGCTTACGACCTGAGCGTACTTGTTGTTGGGGACATTCTCGATTTCGAGCGTACCCTCAGAATCTCCGGTCTTGAATACGGGATTTACATTGATGGAAATAGCCATGGTGCCATCTTCTACCACCCGATTCAGTTCTTCCTGAATCTCAGCCTCGCTCTTGCCATCGAGCTGGCCCAGCTGTGCGGCAACGGAATCTTCCAGACGGTTGTCCGAAATCTTTCCACTCTTCTTCCAGATGAACAGGCCTGCGCACAGCACAAGCAGCAGAACCACACAAACCGTGATGGTACGGTGCAAAAGCTTGTCATTCTTCTTCGAGGTCTTCTTGTCGGTGGATACGATATTGTTCGCCATAATATTATTCCTTTCCAAGTGTGATGCTATTAGCTAAAACCAAAGCCGCCGAGCGGCAGGTCACTCGACGGCCAACTCGCTAACGAGTTTGATTTATGCCGAAATTTTCAAATCAGCGGTTGCTGCCGACACCGCCAGCGGTAGCAGTCTGGGTGTCGCCGGTCTCGAACATCGGGATGATGCTGTAGGTGACGCGAACAACAGGAGTGCAGCCAGCATCGTTGACATTGGAGCCTGCAATCTTGGCGTTGACGATGAGGGGCAGAGCCTTGGCGGCGTCATGAGTGACAGCGTCAGCGGCAGCGCCGGTCTTGGTGACCTCGGTCGGAGCGGCCAGGAACCAGCCGTTCTCGGTGATGTCAGAGGAGCAGAGCACTTAGCCAGGTCGATGCAGAAGCGTTGTACATAGCGGAGTCAGGAGCAATGCTCATGGCAATCTCGCCGCGCTTGAGAGCGGAGGTGCTCATGGGAACGACGCGCCAGGTGGCGGGCTCAGCCTGCAGCTCAGAAACCTTCAGAGCCAGACCCTCGCGCTTGGAGTTGTCGGTCATGGAGGTGCCGACATCGAACTTCTTGCCAAAGTTGCAGCTGGTAGCGCCATCGGAGATGACAAAGTCCTCTTTCAGCTGGTGGTTGCCGTCAATGCCCTTAACGGTCTCACGCAGGCGTCGCCATCCAGAGTGCCAGCAGCTTGAAGTCCCACTTGCCATCGATGAAGATGACATAGCACTCGCCGGAAGCGTTGATGTGCTCGTCAGCACCCATCTGATGGTAGTTGGCAGGCTCAGTCCAGCCAGCCTGGGTGGCGGGGTCGCTGTACCAGTAGGTGTAGGACTTGGTGGTGGCATCATAAGCGATAGCGAACAGCTCGTCGTTGGAGTGGTCGGTATCGTAGATGCGGCTGTAGTGGGTCACCTTGGCAATGTCAGCGATGTAGGTGCGGCTGTTCTTGTCGATGGTGGAGTAGTTGCGCAGCTGGTAAGCGTCCTTGGTCGGGGTGACAACATTGCCGGTGCTGCGGAAACCGTACATGCAGACATACAGAGGAACGGTAGCCTTGACATTGACATGGTTGACAGTAGCGACGGTGATGTCGTACTCAACGCGGCCGTCATCGGTGGCGACGCCCGGGTGCTCTTCCTCCGTCGGAGGAGTCTCTTCCGGAATCTCGGAATTGTTGTCCAGGTAGATGTAGAACTGGGTGCTCATGGTGGGGTCTTCGTTGCTGGCAGTGTCAACACCGTTTGCCTTGGTGTCGTCGCTGACCTTGGCCTCATCAGCAGTACCGTGGTTCCAGTTCACCTTGCCGTTTGATTCCTGCAGTCGGAAATCTTGACGAAGTGCTCCAGCTTGCTGCCGTCGCTCTTGGTGGTGGTGTAGATGCCGTACTCGCCAACGGTGTTGTAGGAACTGCCCATGATGTAGGCGGCAGGGATGGCCTTGAAGCCAGCAGTGTCCTGGTCGGCGTAGGTGACTGAACCGTCATCGTTCACCTTGTAGAAGGACTTCGTGCCGATGCGGTAGACGGGGGTGGAGTGCAGCATTGTCTCATCGTTGGGATGATTGGCAATCACAGTGTTGTCAGTGGGCTGCTGAAAATCCTCTGCAGCGAATGCAGTGATAGGCGCCATGCAGCTGGCGGCCATTGCCATGCCCAGAACGGCAGAGGCAACGCGCTTATAACTTTTCATTGGAAAAGCTCCTTTCAAAAAATGTGTTTGTGTTATTCCATTCATCCCATCCGGAGATTGTTCCTGCATACAGCCGCCGTCAAGGAAGTCTGGTCGAAATCAGTGAGACCAAAATTGTATTTTGTACAACCATGCCCTGCCCTTAAAAGCATCCGATACCGCCAGTATCGGACCACTGACTTTATTCTATGCGGTTCGCACATTCGTGCAAGCGAAAAACATCATCTTTTTTCAAAAATCTAACACAAATCCCGATTTTTTTAGAAAATTCTTCGCAAAAACGCAAATCTGCCATGAATGTGTATGTTTCCCGATTACCCCTGCACGCAAAAACCACCACCCTTTCTCGGATAACCCGAAATCAGGCGATGGCTTGTATAGCAGAAATCGTCGAACTGGCATAATAATTCTCTACGGAATAATGCCATGCAGAATAATTCTTGACAGAATTATTATTGCAGTGTATGCTATAAGTAGCAAAAGATGCAGGAGGGAGTTAATATGCCATTCGTTGATAGAGAGATAGAGATGTCTGCGTTGGAAGCCGCCTATAAAAATCCTATCGCTTCTCTTTTTGTGGTCTACGGTCGCCGTAGAGTCGGAAAGACCACTTTGCTCGCAGAGTTTGCAAAGGCAAACACGCATTGTACTATTTGGCCACTGAGGAAAGCATACAGGCAAACTGTGCAGCTTTTCGTGAGATGGCCGCAGACTTTCTTCAAGACGAACTTTTGCGCAGCGCAGCAAATGCTGGCTGGGAAATGATTTTCAAGACATTGCTTGCGCAGCCGAGTGAGGAAAAGCTGGTAATCATCATTGATGAGTTTCAGTATCTTGGCAAAGCGACAAAGCGTTTCCGTCTGTATTTCAGAAAATTTGGGATACCCAACTAAAAAACGAAAATGTGGAAGTGATTCTCTGCGGGTCACTGGTTCATATGATGATGGAGCAGACCCTATCCTATTCCAGCCCTTTATATGGGCGCAGAACCGGGCAGATTAAGCTGAAACAAATCCCATATGCCTATTACAACCAATTTTTCCCGGCGATGTCTGAGCAAGAGCGCATTTTGTACTACGCCGTCACGGGTGGTGTGCCTAAATATATAGAGTTGTTCCATCAGGGCAAGGAAATCTATGATGACATCCTTCAAAATGTTTTCACGCCACAAAGTTTCCTGTACGAAGAACCAGAATTCTTGCTTCGGCATGAAGTAAATGATATTGGAAGCTATTTTTCTATCATTCGTTCTGTAGCAGCCGGAAACTGCCGTGTGTCCGATATCGCGGCCTCGCTATCCATTCCGGTAACAAGTTTGCCGAAATCGCTGAAGACCTTATGCGATTTAGACATTTTGGAGCGTGAGGTCCCCCCAACCGAAAAGAATGTCGAAACAAGCAAAAAAGGACAGTATCGTATCCGGGATAATTTTATAGCCTTCTGGTTCCGTTTTGTATATCCCATGCGGTCTTTCATTGAAAGTGGTCACGCTGAAATCGCCATGAACAAACTGCGCAGCGGTTTTATTCCGAACCATGTCGGATATGTTTATGAAGATATTTGCCGCAGTAAAATGTGGGAATTGAATGCGCAAGGAAAGCTGCCTTTTTTGTTTGACCGTGTCGGCCGCTGGTGGGGCGGCAAAGACACAGAGATAGATATTGTAGCTGTCGATACAAATGACCGCAGTAATATCCTGTTTGGTGAGTGCAAGTTTCATCAAAATACTCAGATGCAGCTATCTGAACTACGCCAGCTAAAGGCAAAAGCAGCCGCTGTCCAATGGGGAAAAGAAAGCCGTACAGAGTATTTCATCCTCTTCTGCATCAGTGGATACTCAGAAGAATTGCATCGTTTAGCGGAATCCGACTCGCATATCATACTGGGTTAATATAGCTTAACACCAAAAAGCATGTGCATCACAAATCCTTTTAATTTAAAGGGATTCGTTGCACATGCTTTTGTTTTTTTTGGATAACCTGAAAAATCAGTGGTAGCTATGATGTGGAATTCATTCCGCCTCAGAATTCCCAAACACAACATCATAAATGCCGGGGACATCATAAGGCTCACGATACGAGGAACAAGTTTGTCGGATGCGAGAGTTTTGAACTTTTCCGGCGCGTCAGAGATGATGACATCCGCTTTGTCCCACTCGCCGTCTTTCAGGAACTTCGCATACCGCATCCCGACCATTTCCTTGATGGAGAGGCTTTTCAGCTGCATGGCATACTGGCAGACATCCTTCGTGGGCTGGTAGTCGGTGATGACATTGCTGTACGCAAGCGACCCGGCAACCGTCCTATCGACCATGATGAGTTCGCGTTTCTGCAAATCCACAACAGCCATGACCAGCTGGCCGGATTCGGTAGTCAGAGCGAACCGGTCCTTCACGGTGGCAGGCTCGAACTGTTCGCCGGTCATGCCGTCACGAACCATCACACCGCAGAAGGCTGTATCCATCTCGGAGAACTTCTCGCCGGTATAGGAGTTGACGACCATTGCGGCATAGCGGATACCGTTTTGCAGGCATTTCTTGATATCGAAATCCACATACTCGACAGCACCGTTCTTGCCGCTGCTCCTGCGGTCACCGGAATGGATAGCACCGAGCGACTCAACCTTCGGATTTCCGTAAAAGACGAAGTTGACCTTCTCATCGCCATAGAACGCGACCGAGAGGTCCAGGTCAACGCCGTCCCATGCCTCAGTCTCGAAACTCGCTTTCCAGTAGAGGAACGCACGAAGCACATTGCCCTCCGGGAGCCGGGTTCTGGACCCGCATGCGGCAGAACGCAGCGAGGAGGAGATTTGCCGGGGATTATCAGGGAACACAATGTCGTTGCAGTGGCAAGCCGGGTCAAGGTATACGCACTTCGGCTCGGTATCCTCCGCACGAAGAACCTGCCACAGCTGATTGAAGATATCGCGGGCAACACGGTTGCAGATATCCTCAGGGATAGCTCAACTTCCCTGTCAGAACCTTGCTGGCAGCACCGTTCGCCTTGCCGGTGGCAAGCTGGACGGGATTATTCCGATTCCGGAAATGGTTGATAAGCTGGACCAGAACGCGGGGCTCTACACTCTTGCAGACCGAGATGAACCGGAACAGGACATCTTCCATCGCGGTAGTGTCCTTACAACTGCGCAGAGCGAAGTCCAAATACCGGGCAAACATACCGGGACGAAGCATAAGATGCGCCGTCAGCAGTTCCGCGTTGACAGGCGGCTTCATCAATTCCTGCAGTTTTGAGTTGTAGGTCTCGATTTTGATACCGTTGCGGACCTTATCGAAGATGGCTTTGTTCTCAGGGAAATACTTTGCGTACTCACTCGGATGCAGCTTCTCGCCCAGACGCTTGAACTGTTCAGGACGGAGTGCAAACCCTTCATCCTTCTCGACATGTTCAAGCAGACCCAGAAGTTCACGGCGCTCTGCTCTTGTAAAGCTGCGGAAACGCGGTGCCTTGGCAAGGCTTACATCCTGCCCGCTCATGGCAGCGGCAAGACGCAGCACATCGGTAGCACTCTTGAAATCTAAGAAGCATTTCTGGGATTTCCAGTCGGGGCGATGGATAATATAGGATACATACAGTGCAAGGTTCTCCTTACAAGGAATATCCTTATCCTTCATCAGGGACATTACCTTATCCAGAAACTCTTCGCCACTGTCAGAGAGAAGCATCTTTACGGTATTCTGCTCATCAGGAGAAAGAAGGGCTTTGCTCGTTACGCTCTGAACAAGATACCGGTAGATTTCATCCTCGGTGCAAGCCGGAATCTGCTTGGCTGCGGGAAGGTGGTCTTTATCAAGACCCTTGCAGAACCGGGACGGGTCAGAGTCCGGCGTCCAAACCCCACCGCTCAGGTAGTTCAGGTAATTAACGATATACAACTCCACAAGGCTTGCGTTCATCGCATCGTTCGGGAAATCCGGCCAGATGGGCGAGGTCTTTGAGACGGCTTTGCTGTCTTCCGTGATAAACTCGTACAACTCGGACCAGACTTCGAGGAACCCAGTATGCGCAGCCTTGCAGCACGCCTCAAAGAGGTCGTATGCCATCACATAGCCATACTCCAGCAACTTCATATTTGCGGTGCATACAAAGCGCTTTTCTACCACCGTCTCCCCTTCCATAGCCGGTGCGGGCGGTACGATACCGCGATGATGCAGAAAAGTAATGCGGTTGAAATCTTTAATAGTCAGCATACAAACCTCCTGACAAAACAAAAATCCCGCATCGAGAAGAATCTCGACACGGGGCTAAGACACACGATTGATACGGAAAGCACGACCGCTAAATTTCATATATGCAGTCGAACAGACAAGCTGCAGGCGGCTGGCATGGTGTCTAAAGAAGGAAGCGGACATATAGCCGTATTGGGATGCGCTTACATTACCGTGACGGAGAGCAAAACCACGACTTTTCAAGTATCAAATAGAAGGATGTGGTTTTATAGCCATACACAGTGGCTCAAGAAATTGGATATTGTGCTATCTTGAGCTAGTAAACACATTATACCATAATTTGCTGTTGATTTCAAGAGAAACGGAACAAATAAATGTTGCTTATTTGTTAAATTGTGTCGCGTTATGGTTGTTTTTCGTGCGCAAAGCAGGTCTGGCGGCAAGGGGGGTGCTCTATCGGCATTTTGACAACAAAAAAAGCCCCCGCATTGCTGCAGGGGCCGACATCAATCGTCGTCTTCGTCATCCGGGTCTTCGTCCGGAATGTCAGGAATCTCGATTTGCTCGAGTTTGGAATTGCTTTTTTCGGAATCCTCTCCGAGGTCTTTTCGCTTTTTGGTTCGCGTTGCTTTACGCTTCGCAGCAGTTTCATTGAGTTCCTTATCATACGGAATCAAATCATAGGGCGAACAGACAATAGCCGTTACGACCTTGTCTTTGATGTTGCCCGTGGAATCATCCCGAATACTCGTCAACTCAATAGAGTGCTTTAAGACCGGAATCAGTTTCCGCCATTGCCATTCTCTGAAATTTACGCCGGGTACAGATACTACCACCGAAGCATCTGCCTGCAATCCTTTCAGGACTACTTGCAGAAAGCAGCTGTACAGGTATCCGAAATGCACATCACTGTCATACGCATCCGGCTTGTCTTTCCGGCAAACCATATCCGCAATCAGAGTATCCTCGTCCTCTCCCTTGCAGAAGATGACTTGTCCTAAGCGCGGCGGTTTTCCCTGTGCCTGTTCGAGGTATCTCGTCTTAGCGTCCGGAAAGAGCATGGCGAAATCTTCGAGACCTTTATCCCATGTATTGGTGTCGGGACACAGACAACAGATGATTCTGCGTCCATGGATACCAACAGGCAGAGTCCCGGTTCTGGTCAATCTATATTCTACCGGCATTACTGCACCTCAGTCCAGATGCCGGACATAGTAAATATCAATGCCCAACCGCTTCGAGACGAGGTCACGCACTACATCACCGCCATAGCTTTGCACATTGACGCTCTGGTCAATAATAGGCATGTCGATGTCCAGAAAGTAGGGACCGTTGCCCGTGCTGCGCACCGTGTTGAACTTCTCGGCGAACTCAGTGCCTTCCAGAGGGAACCAGTTGAGCCAGCCGCAATCCATCATGGCATCGCGTCACGCTGATGTTCCGTCTGGGCTTTCAGAATGGCATCGCGTGTCGCAGGTTCGTGCAAAAGGTCGTTGATAGCCTTGCAGGTATCCTTCACCTCTTCACGAAGCTTCCAGAGCGCATCCTGCCCCATCTCGTTTGCTTTTTTGGCAAAGTTAAGGTGTTCCGCTACTGCACCTTTCGGGTTGAGATGTTTGAGAAGTGCGTTGATTTCCTTCTCAGTCAGTGTATCGTCCAGTTGGAACTTGCAATCGTAAGTATCGACAAGCACGTTGCTGAATACCGGCAGCGTAATGCCGAATCCATTGATAATGACATTCTTCTGGTTCGTGGTGTAGCGGTACAGAGTCGGGCAATCGTAATTGACCCAATCCCGTACGAAGTTTTTAGCACGAGACAGATTCGTGCAGCGCTTCGTGGTATTGCAAGTCGAGAACTCATACCAAACGATTTCGTTATCGTTCGCGTAACGGATATCCCGCAGCTCAGGGGTAAGACCTTTGGTGATAGTCATAGGCTGCATGGCATCAATGCCGTTGACTTCGAGGAAATCCTGCAGCACCCACGGGTTGATGGCAAGAGCATATCCCTTGCCTTCTGGGTACGCATTGGCAGGCGTAACGCTGCGCTTATCCTTCTTGTATACGCGCAGCCTCGTGTCGTTTGCAGGCGTCCAGTCATCGTTGTAGGTGGACATAAATGCCTTGGGACCGTTTTTCGTTATGGCAAATTTGATTTCTGCTTTCATGATATTTTTTCCTTTCTGCCTCATTCGGGCAGCGTGTCGCATTTGATAATTCCTCCATCATCGGTTTCCGTCTCGAATCCGAAATGGCACCATCCATATTCGTCCGAGAGCCAGTCCGAGACATCGTCGAGGAATTCTTCGATATCGTCATACTGTTCCTGATGTAAAAATGGGGGCGTGTAGACTCGGTCGGTAAAGAGGCAAGAGCTCCATATCACCATCTGTATCCCACCTGATATTCTTAATCAACATAGGTCACACCTCCTGAGTGTTGTTATTCTTGTTCTGAAGCTGCTCCGTCTGTGCGGCATAAAGACCAGCAGCGTAGGCAGTATACAGTTCCTCAAAGCGGGACTCATCCTTGCTTGCCAGCAATCCGTGGTGCGCTTGAGCGGCTCTTCCAAGGGCTCGAAGTCGTCTTCCATCAGAAGACCGGCGTGACCGCTATCGGTAAGGTACTGTGCCAGAGCACGCTGCCTGACATAATGCACCGCGTCAGCAGGCTCAATCACCTTCTCGTCAGCGCATGTCCAGTACATGTCTCGGTCCTTGTACCCGCGATACAGCCCCTCAATGGTCTTGGGGTCAGGCAGTTCACCGCACTCATCCAGTTCATCGAGGTCGAAGATACGAACTTCACGCACCGTGCCATCGTTCTCCGGAGGAAGCAAGATACTGCGTTTCACGACTACATCATCTTCTTCATCATTGCAAGGAGCGACGATGTCAAAAACGCGGTGTGTGTCGTAGTCAAGCTTACAAGGTGTTCTCTGGCGCATGCCGGACGCGTAGTCCGTATAGCAACTGACATTCTCATTGATGTGATGAGGAGCGTTCAGCGCTTCGATGTACTGACTACGACCATACCAGTAGACCTTCTCGGTATGCCCATCGCTGGAAAGCTTAAAGACCTCGCGGATGTGGTAGCGCTCACGCTTGAGGACTACAAGCGCGCGGCAGAGCTCGGCGATTGGGTCGGGCGAAGACCGAGGGACGGTCACCAGCTGGGTGCTGTCATCAAACATCGTGACAAGGAAGACGATAACGGTAGCAAAATTGATAAAGCTAAACATGATTTTTCTCCTTTTAGTGTTATTTTTTCGTGGTTTGGTTTTGCTGCTCAGACACAGACCCTTGCAGCGGTTTCTGCTCTTTCGCTTTTTTGGCAGTCGCACTCTCTTTGCCGACGAGGAAAGATACGAAGCAGGTCGCCAGCATGTAAAAATACATGTATGTGTCAACCTGTCGTACTTCTATCTCTCCGTATTCCAGCAGTTCAAGAAACCGCCAGACGGTACTCATACAGACAATAAGCGCAAATAATAGGTGTTTTTTGGTCATGAATACTCCTTTCTTTAGTAGTTCCGGCAAACAAAAAAGCAGGCCCATTCGAAGATGAGTCTGCTTGTTAGAGCCAGAATGTGAATTGTACGAGCGCAAAACGCCTACAGTAGAATGGTATCTATCGTACAATTTTCATTTTATGCCGTTCGCACATCCGTGCAAGTGCTTACCGTCTGTTTTTTCGCCGCTATGACATACAGAACAATTATTCCTCAAACATGTTCAGAAGAATATCCGAACTCGTAGCGAGGAACTTGTATTTGTGCCCCTCAACAGTTGCGATAAAGGGAATGTACCCTGTCTGAGAATCTTTCACATCGCTGTATTTCAGGGTCAGACCGTTTGGCAGTTCGATAGACTTGGATAGAAGCGAGGTATCGATGCTTTGCTGGAACGCCGATACCAACACAGTATCTGTCCCCTTTTGCAGCTGCATATAGCTGTCACTGATTTCCAGAGAAACACCATCGGCTAATGTCTCACCAAAGAGAGCGACTTTTGGAGTCGCATCAGAGATAACGGTATTAGCGAGAAGCTTTTTGATAGCATCTACCTGCTCGGAGCGATGTTCCTCATCCAATGTTACTGCAACCGTCAGATACACATCATCCAACACATTGCGTGCGCCCGAAAGAAGCGTTTCATCGCCGTTCTGGAACTCTCCCATAGAGTTGCTCGCATCGCCATTGACAAGTGCTAAGCGGTACGCCCCTGCCTGCGCTGTGGAGTCTTCGCTGCGGTATACGACTGTACAGGGTTCCTCGATATCGGCACAAGGTACGAAAACCTTAGCGTCAGATAGAGTCAAGGGTAGATAAGATTCCTGCGACAGTTGAATGCCTTCTTCGCCTGCCTCAAAGTTCATGACGGGGGCAAAGTCCGCAACTGCTGCGGATTCAGCAGTTCCAGCCGTTTCGCCGGTCTCAGCCGTAGCCATATCGGGGAACAGCATATCCTCAAACAGCTGTGTGTAGTTGACCGTCTTCTGCAGTTCCTTGATTTCGCGGTTCATCCGCGCCGCGTCAAACTGCGCGAATACGAGCATAATGCCCATGACTGCCAGAGAAATGGCAGCAAGGCGTTTCATATTGTTTTTCTTATTCATTTCCTTCATCTCCAAAAAGTAAGTGTTACATCGTGATAATTTGCACCGTTGCAGGTATACATCAGAGTTCCGCCGCCCATTGTGGCGCTCGACCCGTCTGCATACAAAAGGTCACTGTCTCCGTTGATGCCACTGCAAACCCCGGTACAGGTCAGTGTCTGCACAGAAGTGCCTCGGTAAATGTAAGCCAGCGTCCCGGCGTGGCAGTTTTTGATTTTTGAGAATCCCTGGTTCCAGTGGTCACCTACCAACATCGTATTCCCTGCCAGAAAATACGCGGCGCTGTCTTTTGCGTCAACAAATCTCTGCGCGTGTCCGTCGAAGAGCGCTACATTTACGCCGACAGAAGGAATCACAAGGCGTCCGTTCATGCCGGGTCTGCGCTGCATCTCAGCTTGAACGCTTTCGTTCGACACGCCGCCTATCTTCTCTTTGAGTTCCTTATCGCAGAGTGAAGCTAAAGATTTCGCCTTCGCTGCATAGTTCTCATTTGAGAAGGAAGTCGTCACAAGTTGTGCATCGGTTCTCACTAAGACATTCTCCATGGTACGGGACGGCTGTCTTTTCACCGCCGTGACATTCGCCTGTTCCTGCTGCGTCACGGCATCCACCTGACTGCGAAGTTGCTCTAAGTAAACTTCGTCTTGTAGTTTGCAAAGAGGAGCAGCAAAGTACCAACCAGAGTAGACAGATAACGCCGATGGTTCGTTTGGTTGCTTTTGTCATTGAGTTTTTACTCCTTTCGTTGTTTTCGGCAAATAAAAAACAGACCCATCCGAAGATGAGTCTGCCTGACAAGCCGAGTGTAAATTGCACGGGCAGAAAATGCCTAAAGTAGAATAGTATCTATCGCACGATTTTCATTCTATGCCGTTCGCACACTTACACAAGTGCCATTTGCCGAATTCGACAGAAAAAAGAGCCGCTGCCCTTGGCTTTGGCAGCGACCCTAAAGCTATAATCTATTTCTCGTAGCTGAGCACTTTCAAATTGATGTATTTCTTTCCGTTCGGCATCTCGTGCGGTTCGATACCGACCTTGACATTGACATCCGCAGTCTTATCCTTGTTTTTGATTTTGGCACTCACAGCCTTGTTAGCAAGCAGGGCTTTTGCAGCCGTTGCACTGATTTTCACATCGTTGCCGTACAGCTTCGAGTTTTTCCAAAGCACGGCGCTGCAATCTTTGTTTGTACAGTCATATCCTTTCGAGCCGTCCGCAACATCACTTCCGCAGAACGGACATTTACCGACCACAGTGCCGGATGCACCGCTATGGTCAAATTCCAAGTGAAATTCAGGACGGCCCTTAGAACAGTCGCAGGTCAGGATACAGTCGTATTTCTTACCGGTTTTCTTGCTCACACAGCCTTTGAGCGGTGCTTTGCCCTTCGTGAGCAGCGCAGCGGCAGTCGTTTTCGTGAGCTTCTTGCCGATAGATTCAAAGAACTTGTTATTCTTCCAGAGCGTTACAGGACACCGGTTCCCGTCTTTATCTTTCCCGATACAGGAGAAGGTTTTCTGTGTCTCTACCACATCATTGCCGCAGCGAGGACATCTGCAGAGGACCGGAAGGTTCCCGTGTCCGGTTTGCGCAGATTCAATCGCAACATCCTTCGCCATGATATCTTCGATGGTCTTTTTCGTGAATTCCAGAACATCGATACGGGTCAGGGTCCCGTCCTTGATAGAGTGCAGCTGCTTGGAGAGATTTACCGTTACCGGAACATCAAGGTCGATTCCGAGTTTTTCCATCGTATCGACCAATCGGAACCCTTCTGCTTCGCCGTAATAGACGCCCTTTTTCAGAGAAATATAATTGCTCTTGACGCATCTGTCAACGGTATCGGCGCGGGTCGCTCGGTGCAAATCGTAGCATCTGACAGGATTTCCTTCCATTCCTCATCGGAATACTCTTCATTCGCCTTCTCGGCACCGCGCATCGGCGCGACCATCCAGTTGTTGAGAGCCTCGACCGTATACCGTTTCGGAGGAGTCGTCATCTTCCCTACCGTCTTGAAATTGATGTTTACGGCATCGCCTTATTGAGTTTCGGGAGCAGTTTGTCCCCACTCGTTGGTTTCTCGAATTTTCGCCAGCCGGGAGTTACCTGCACATCACCTTTCAGAGTGAAATCCTCATCATTGCAGTGAATCACGATAGTCGTGCGGTCTACTGTACAGGCTTCTTCACAGAAAACAGCACAGAACCGGTTCAAGATACAGTCAAAGACCGTTTTCTGTGTTCCGGTAAGGGATGCAGGCCATTTTCCTGTCGGTGTGATAGCAGAGTGTGCTTCGATTTTGCTGTCATCATAGATGCTTTTGAGTTTCGGTTTATTGACAAGACCTGTAATACCGTTCTGTGCAAGACCTCGTATCGCGGCATCGACTTTGACGGTCTCATTCGTTGCCAGATAGCTGCTGTTGGTACGTGGATAGGTAACATACCCTCCCTCATACAACGCCTGCGTGGCGGCAAGCACATCGGCAGGAGACAATGTCTTGTCGGCTTTGCAGGCAAAACTCTGCAAATCGCTCATCGAGAACAGCTTACCGGGATTGACGGTCTTGCGCTCTGTCTTGATATCGGTCACTGTGGCACCGGCTTTGTTGAAGGCATCTGCCAGCGCCTGCGCCTCGGTCTCGTATCCTTCCTCGAATGTCCGTTTACTCGTGAGTTCAATTTCCTCACCGTTCGTCTTTTCTTTGCTGGAAACAGCCGAGTACGGCTTCGGGACAAATTCCTTGATGGCTTTCTCACGTTCGATGATATGCTGTACGATAGGACATACGCAGCGCCCGATACGGGTAAAGCCCCCGGCTTGATGGATACATACCGTGTTAATTCAATGCCGAGCAGCCAATCCATCTCACTGCGCGTTTCAGCAGATGAAGACAGGGACGCGTATCCGGCATTGGGCTTGGCCGTCTCAAATGCCTGCTTAATGGTCTTGTTCGTAGTATCTGGAAGCCAGAGCCGATAAATCGTCTTGGGGCTTTCAAGCCATACAGAAGCACTTCATCGACAAGCCGCTGCCCTTCTCTATCCGGGTCTCCGGCATTGTAGATGGCATCCACATCCTTGCGGTTCATCTGCTGGTTAGCGACATTGATAAGGCCCTGTACTTTTTCCTTGCCCTCAAACTTAAACTTCCAATCATCAGGGAAGAACGGCAGTTTCTTCAAATCCCATGGCTGTTTCACAGTAGGGTCATAGCCGGGAAAATACGCATCAAGGTCTATCAGTTCATACAGGTGTCCGACCAGGGATACCACGATATAGTTATCGCTTTCGAGCCATGTGTTGCGGTCTTTTCCCTGCCTCTCGAACTTCTCGCCCTTCCACCATGAAATAGCGCCCGCGATACTTCTTCCTAGTGATGGTTTCTCGGCAATTACCAGAATCTTTCCCATGAAAAAATGCTCCGTGCAAAAATCGGGTTTTGTGTATTCAGTATACGGCAATTCGCACGCAACAGCAACAGCACACCGCCCGGCAAAATTTCCGAAACGGTGTGCTGTTTTCGCTTTAGCTTAACCCGATACTGAGATTTCCTTCGGTATCCATCGTGATGCGCAGTTTATCGACCAGAGATTTCCGGAACAGTTCCTTCTCCTTTTCGGTCATCTCGATGCGCGTCTGACCATAGGCGCTTTTCAGCATATCCTCAATGTTGCAGCTTCCCAGCTGCTGCTTGAGATAGGATGCGCATTCGAGCGCCAGAGCATCGTTGCGGAGCCGGTATGCGTCTCCCGCCTTGCAGAACTGGTCCGTATAGCAGTAGAGCACATGATGTTCCCGCATCTTATTTACGATAGCTTTGCTGGTCTTTTCCCGCTCGAACATCATCAAGAACCTGGCCGTTACAACATTGTTGATGAGCGGCCAATAATCGGAGTCTGAGGAGAACAGAAGAAAGCTGTCGATTTTCTTATCGTAGTGTTCCTGACAGCAGCAGACTGCGACCGTCATATCGACAACGCTCTTTCCTTCTACAACGCGCTGGGTCATGAACCGGTCCACCTTGCTTTCGTGTAATGCTCCACGAGTCCCCAGATGGACGAAGCGTTCACATCATCGAACAGGAAAATCTTTTGAATCTTCCGATAGCCTCAGGAGACAGGCTCTGCAGCACAGCAAAGAACTTCAACGGGTCACAGTTCTCGCAGTCCACGAGGATTTCAGAACGGACGGAATGAAGCAGGAACTGCTCGACATTCTGCTGTGTCTGTTTGCTTTCCCCGCGAACCTTGTCGTAATCGCAGAAGGTATCTCCGTTCTGAGCATACAGCCGGATAAGGAACTGTTCATCACTGCCCAGAAGGTTTCCGCCCTCGTCAGCCTTGAACTGCCAGTTGAGGAAGACATTGTACGGGAATCTGATAATATTCTCGTTGTAGTACAGCCACGCTCTTTCCTGCGCCCTGTCCTTCGTCTTGGTCGGGAACGAAAACATCTGACGAATATACTCCCACGGCACCCACATCGGAAGATATCCTTGCAACCCTGAATACGATTCGCGATTTCCGCCGCGATTCGGGGCCGGTATTCGTCCAGCGTACAATTTGCTTTGACGATATCAAGCCCGTCCTTGCGCAGTGCTTCGGTCGCTGCCTTTGTCATATCCATTGAATGCAGGTTTTTGAGGTCGTTTACCATCTGCATCTGCAGCTGCTTATAGCAGTGCTCGATGCAGGTAAATAGAAAACATAAGTTGCGCACCATCCGCGCATCCTGATTTTTTTCGAGTTCTTCGTAAATTTCCGACAGCAACTCTCCGGAATCAAAGATGTTCTTATCAACGCCGAGCAAATACCCGGCTTTTGATACGATTTCCTTTTTGTCGGTATAAGTATCGTTTGCGAGTGCAGTTTAAGCTTTGCTTCGGCAAATAAATTGCCCATGCGGAATCCCTCCTTTATGTTTCGATGCAGCGTTTAATTTCTGACGTTCAGGTAACAAGAAACCCGGCATTGGTTTGCCGGGCAGGAATGTTATCTGAATTTGTCGCGGATTTCTTCGTCCGTTGCCGGGCGAGGTTCGCGGTGTTTTGAGATGATATACGCGGAGCACTGCTCATTCAGCCAGTCGATATCATTGCGGTCTACCTGACTGAATCGCTGGCACAAAACATACACATGTACGCCAGCCTTCGCAGCAGCTTTGAGCAGTTCGCGTCTGCCGTTGAAGATGTCGTGGCGGCACTGGTCGTAAAACAGGAACACCATCGGTTTCCGGCTTTGCGCTTCCTCGCTCTCGGGGTCCGCCATCACAAGACTCTGCGCCTGAAAGTTTGCAAGGTCTACAGACTTGCCGATTGCTTCACCGGCACTATCCTGCAACGCGAACAGCAACCGTCCGTGCGGGGCGTTGCCGTACTTGGTGCGGACCATCCGGCAGATGCGGGCGAATTCCTGGTCAAAGCCGATATACAGGATAATATTGTTCTCATCGCGCAGGCAATCGACTACTTCTCGCGCCGCCCAGAGCGTCTTACCGGCTCCGGGGCGTCCGGCAACGACATTGATGCGATTATCGATGTTCATACGGCATCCCCCTTTTACTGCTTCTCGGCTTGTCCTCCTCTGCCTCAGCGGGAGTCTCAGGCCCTTCTGCCTTTTCAGCAGGCTCCTCCTCAGCTTTCCCGGCATCCGTGTCGGCAGTGTCGGAAGCCTTCTTCTCGCCGTCCTCGTCCTTCTTCTCGGGCATGGGACAAGGGACCTTCACGACATGGACCAGAACGACCGGCTCGTCATCTTCGTCCTCGTTGTCGGCATTCTTCTCGGCGCATTTGCGGCAACCATCACAGGGAGCGTCGTCGCGCAGTTCATCGAGGTCGAAGTCATCGTCATCGGCGGTCATGGCCGTCGTGGCACCAAGCACAACACCGACAGCAACAGCGCCGAGGGTAACAGCACCGACAGCAGCGAACAGATTTTTCAGAATGGACATGATAGTTTTCTCCTTTTTGCCAAATAGCAGTTATTTAATATTCTTGGATATTCAGAAATTTCAGATACCCGTGTGTGTATCCGAACAATCCCCACAGTGCAGCAGATGCCGCATCGCGCCGTGCCTTATCAGCAAAAGCCTTGAACGGAACGACCGCATCTTTCAGGTTCTGGTATTCGTCAACATCGACATTCATGAGAGACTCGATAGTCTCAGGCATCTCGTTGCGGAAGAAGATATATACTTCCTGCCACTGCAGTTCCTTTTCTCCGCCGCCGACGAGCAGGTATTCGATGCCGATACGAAGCGCACCGGAAATCAAGGTCTTGTAGAACTCGTCGTCCGGGTCAGGAAATCCTGCAAGGATTGTGGCAGTCATATTTTGACAAGCAGCTGAAACTTCACGGTTCCTGTCAAACGATTCCGTTCCGCACCGGGCAATACGAACTCGCTCGGCAATCTCGGATAAGAGCCCTGTGCGGGGCTCGGTGTACCGGATACAATATCGGGATTCAAAGCTGTAGTATTCTGCCGGATAAATTCGGCAGGCTCCGGCATCGGATGTCGTTTAGCCCAGGGCCAACTCATGCAAATCACCTCTAATTTTCATTATCTGCAATTCGCACGAATCGGCAAGAGTTTACGGGTTGTTTTTGTTTTGCTTTTGCTGTTCCTCAGTTTCAAAATGCTCAACGCGGATATGAGAGACTCGTTCCACCTCTTTGAACGTTGCGACCTTGATGAGGATATTCTGGGAAGTGATGTTCTTACGGTCCTTCCGAGTCACCGCAACATGCCGCATCGTTTTCCAGTAGAGGTCCGGCGAAATAAGGCTGAGCGTGTAGATGGGCGTTTTCGTGGTTTCCAGAATATAGTTTGCAGCCATCGCACGGATATGTTCACGGTCATGCAGGCTCATGGTGCAGGGGTTATCGTTCACGAGGACACGGAGCAAAACGGTCGGTACGAACTGAGGGTGTGCTGCTCCATCGTCATCGAAAGCATACGAGAGAGCGTAGGCAATGAAATCCATGGTACGCCACTGCACGACCTTGTCGTTGTCGCGGACGGCGGGCGTGAGGGAATCCTTCGACACATACTCGGCGCTGACGATTTTCTCACCGGGTTCGAGTTCTTCCTGCATACAGGCAACGATTTCGAGGCGTTTGCGCTCGCAGAGTTCATCGGTGAGTTCTTCTTCCCCGCAGCAGACTACGATATCATGGCACAGTGTACGGGTGCCACGCTGAGTGACAATACGCAGATAGAGTTCTTTCGGATTGATGGATGACATCAAAATATCAGTACCTCCCAGCAGCAAGAGTATGCTGCAGATATTTTACGCCGTTCACGGCGATGAAGAGTATGCTTATCACAACAGCCGGTGCAGTGGACACTCCCATCGCAACCAGAACCGTGCGGATAATCCAGAGGGAAAGGTCAAGGGTGAAATACCGAAAACTCGAAAATGCAATGAGCAGTGCAAATAACAGAATCGATATCCAGGACCCCTTGATATCCTGAGCGCTCGGACAGGAATGATAGGCTATCTGCGCCATGAGTATGGCAGCGACCCATACACCTGGTTCACAAAGAGCAGCGGCAGTCCCGCCGTTCTGCCAAACCTGCATGATGTACCAGCCGAGCAGGCAGACATTGAGGCTTCCGAACAGTGCCGGGGCAATGCCGATGGCTGTTTTCTGGAGCAGCGGAAGCAGGAACAGTCCTCGCGGCGTGTAGTTGACATACCCGAGCGCTTATCCCTTCCTCGCGCTTGAAACGATAGAGCCGGAACTTATCGATGCGTGCGCCGGTGAAAAGAGCGACCAGAAGGTGCGAGAGTTCGTGGTGGATGACACCGATTGCTGTCCAGCGTGTATCGTAGCGTTCCGCAAATTCGGCACCAAACGCTTTCTCCATGAGCCAAAGACTTCCCTGCCGTCCCGCCCATTCAATCGCCATAATGATGACGACAGTGGCAATCAGAATCACGCCGCGATAGGCGTCTAGAAACGCAAGGACTGCATTCATCACCCGTTCACCCTCTCCTTATGGATTTTCTGCTTTTCGCAACCGCCGCAGCGGAGCAAACAGCAGTAGTGTTCGTGACGAATCAGAGCCTTGAAGTAGGAAATTTGTGTGCGGACCGCATACGGACATGTCCGGTCTTTGGCTGAACAAAGCCGTACATACTGATACCTTGCCACGAAAACTCCTCCAAAAACTACATTTCTTCGTCACATCCACATTATACCAAATGAGGTGTACTGAATACAAGCATGATGCGATTTAGTTGCATTTTGTTCACAATTTACTTTTGCCGGTGCAAGTTATATCGTTCCTGCTCAAAAGCCCTGCATGTGGGTCTGTTTCAAGCGATACCCAGCTACACCCTTCTGATGCAGGCGGAGATGCCTCAAATTCGAGCCGTACACTGCAGGAGGGTAAGTTTATGCCTTGGCTGAGACAGCCTCGCTGGCATAGAGCGCTCGTGCGGGAACTATGCAGCAGAGAGCAAACAGCTGCTTGAATCCGACTGCAGTACGTTAAGTTTGAACCGTGCTCTGTGCGAGACCCACTGCTGAGACAGGCAGAGATGCCCCGAATTCGAGTTGCAGCCGTAAGTAGGGTAAACATACGCATCGGCTACGACAGGCTCGTCTGCCCTAAGCGTTCTTCGCCCTGGCAGAGCATAGGCGGCGATTCCCGCATGCGACCTCTGTCGAATAGTGCTGAATGCCCGGATGTGATGGACCCGGAACGCGGGAGTGTTAGTTCCGGTGCTGTGGTAGCCTTGTGCCGAACGGTAGCCGGTCGTGTGCCAGCGTGCAAGTGCCGTGCCGAGAGGGTTCAGCTGCGAGGCAGGCTGGTGCCGCTCCAAGGCTATCAGGTGCGCTCAGGGGAGGTTCAGAGGTCTAGTGCCGAACCGGGGCTTTCTGGGGCAATCAGGGGCTTACAGGTGCTTCCCGGTTCCGTGGACTCCTGCTATCCCTCACCGCGCAGTTACGCGCAGCTGCGCTGCGCTGCTGCGCTAGGTGTTCTCCGTTGTATTGGCTACTACATGCGAAAACGCAGTTGCCGCCATACGGCGGCCTACGGGAGTTTGAGCTTAAGTGTTTGCGTAGCCACCCTACCCTACTCAGGTTCTCCCCACAGGCACTCTCAGGGGCTCCAGTGCTTTCTTAGCCGCTCTCCTACTCTTTCCGGTTCTTTCCAAAAAAATCTAAGACTCTCTTAATCTTATAGAGCTCTATATATCTAGGGCCGCACAATACCTGTTTTCTTATTGCCACCATTTTGCGTAAATTTGCGAAACAAAACGGGCTCAGCAAGCGGTTTTACCACCTGCTGGATACTTCGTCATCGTATTCACCCGGACACTCAGCAGACATCTGGAACGCGGCGTCATCTGGGAAATCCGGCTCAAAATGCTCGGGGTCGTCATCGGGTTCTGTGAGCCAAAGGTTTGCTTTTGAGTAGTCCACGCGCTTCGGCCGGAACTCATCCAGCAGCAACTCATCCATCGAGCAGACGGTCTGGTAGTCGCCGCCGAGCCGGACAGCCACGCTCAAGTTGCTGCCTTCAACGACCTGTTTGCGGGGCAGTGCGAGCGTTGCGGGAAGGTAACCGGCATCTTGAAACGGCTTCGTGATTCGGTCGATGGTCTTCTGTCTGGCGTACAGGTTAAGACGCAGCTCGGCTTTTTCGAGAACGGGCAGGAACGGATTTTTCATCTGCTCGACTGCCTCAACAGCCTTGACTTTGAGTTCATTCGTGTGCTCGACAACCCTGTCAGCAGCTGCGCGAATCGAGCGCTCAAGTTCTTCGGCAGTCTGCTCAATGACTTCCTGCAGAGCGCGGTAGACGGTCGCTACATGGCACTGGAACAGTTCCGCAATTGCCTTGACGCTCCAACCCTCGCCGGAGAGTGCCTGCATCTCGAGGGAACGGCGCATACGGCGCTTCTTTTCCTCGTCCACGATATCAACACCGCGAATTGCAGCCTGACGCTTGACAGTATCGATGCCGATTTTTAGTTTTTTAGCAATTTGCTTGATGCTCAGTTTTTCCTTGTCAAAGAGCTCGATGATGGTATCGTACATTGCCTTCTTGCTTCGCGCTTTTGTGCCGCTTCCCAGATTTTTCTATGGTTGCGGATACGGTAATCCGGAATGACCTTGTGGTCAATCAGAACGCCGAGCATCTTGCGGTCAGCAGCGGAGCTGGCAACCGGGTACAGAATCCCGTCATGGGTCTGACGACTCCTGTCCATCTTCTTCTTGAAAGTGCTGATGCGCAGATTCTTGAACTCTTCCTTTGTCAGACCAAGAGCCTCAGCGATGGTCTCATCCTTGAACGGATGCTTCACCCAGCTGACGATTTTTGCAACTTCCTTGTCCGGAAGCGGCTCCGCGAAGGTAGAGTTAATAAGCTGTGCCTTTTCCAAAGACGCAGCTTGGTGATAATCGCATGCTGTAGATAAGCAGTACAGCAGCACAGTATGCCGTTTTCCAACAGGAGTCGTATTTCTGCGCAGGAAATCGATGACCGCATCCCAGCGCTGTGTGATGCAGCGTTCGGCAATCTCAGACCGGGGTCTTGCGATACTTCTGGCAGAAACGACCGAGCGCTCCGTATTCCATTCAAGAATACGCTTCGCAAAGCGTTTCTTTGCCCATGCGAGCTCCTGCTCATCGGTGGTATTGAAGATTTCGCGGTTCGAGACGACTGTATCGTCCACGATTCGCACTCAACATCGATAGAATCCGCAAGGACATACAGGTCATTGAGCCGGTATCCCACTGCAGGGGCATGATAGACATGGCAGCAACGCCCGGCCTTCGTATTGAAAGTGCCTGGCAGGCGCATAATATGATTGATGCCTTTAACGGAATCATCTACGGAAGCGTACAGGTAATTGTCGCCCCAATTCACAATCTCCGCTTTCAGCATCGTGCGAATCTTGGTATGTAACCGCTTATAGATTTTCAGGCGTGCTTGTTGTTCGGATTGACAGGGTCTATGAAAATCCAGTAAGCCGCGCCGCGTCCGGTATTGACAACAAAGCCTTCCGGAAGAGCCCCATTATAAATGGCGGTGGTCAGCATCTTGCAGATGCCATCACTGTAATAGAGAGGGACACCCTCCTCATGACAGTCGATATCAAAGCCAGAGAAATCAGCTGAGAGATGCGGGAATCTGTACGAATACCGCTCTCACGCAGGGATTTTGCCCAGTACGCCGTGTTATTCGTGATGTACAGGTTCGTGGTGCAGTTATAGTATGTGAGCCGATTCGACTTTTCACTGGTCTTCGTGAAGATGCTATGCAATTCCGGCATGATAGTGTTCGGGGCAAATTGACGAATGGCACTAAGTTTGTGCCCGACACCCTCGGGCTTAGAGTACACCTGAAGAGCGCCCTCTGCTTCGCAGAACTCGTAAGTCTTGTAGAACGCAATATCGTTCTCCGTAGGGTAAATACGGCGCTCGCACTCGGGATAATCAGTATATTCGATTGTAGCAGCAGTTGCAGCTTGCATTGTGATACCCCTATATATGGCGTTCCATTGCATTGAGGACACATCATACTGTGATTTTAGTTGCTTATTTCCCATTATCTGCGGTTCGCAAGTAACCGCAAGTGGGGGCAGGCATGGGCATATGGCAAGTTGCACAAGTGAATCAGGTGCATTGGATACAACCATGATTCGACAAATGTTAGCGCAGAACGGCCCGGTTCTGTCAGTGTTCAGAGCGGGAACCAGCCAGAAAGCGCCAAAATCTTCTCCGTTTTCAACAAAAACCAAAAACTCCCCGGCAAAAATGCAGGAGCAAGCAAACAATATTATGTTTTCGGGACAAACAAAACATAGTATTGAGACTCGATAGCGCGGGTCCAGTCAGGAAGCAGGTCCATGACCTCGATGCACAGCTTATGCTGAGAGCGGTTGAGCAGAACGGCATCAAAATCCCACTTATCGAGAGTATCCTGAACCGTGCGTTCAGTAGCACTTTCCGAGCCAGTGCCCATCGAGATAGAAGCGTCTATCACATCGTCCGGATACAGGTCTGCGCGGCTGTCTGCGAAGTCTTGGAACCCATGGTATATCGCTAAGCCTCCGTCGTTATAGCCCGTGTATAGGCGCTGAGGATTTAGTTCGTGAAGCTCCTGCACAAAGACAGGTCCATCTTGTCGTAGGTCTTGTCAGGGTCATTGATAACAAAGGGAGCATAGAGAACGATGGCGGCGACCAGAACAGCCGAGGTGAGAATTGTACTCCTTTTTGCCTGGCCTGTGAACCTTCCGTTGGCCTGCCGCCGGTCTTCCACATCTTGTTTTCCTGCTCATTCATCATGACAGCGAGGGACCGAAAAATCAAAGGCGTAGTGACAATCAAAAGATAGGTGCGGATTCGTACATAGCGGGATGTAAGAATCAGACAGCAAAGTATCGGCAGAAATTCCGTGATGCGGACTTTCTTGTGCGAGGCAAAGACAATGAACAGAAATGCCAGACAGAAGAAGCAACGATATCGGCGAGCTCGCACGGTTGCCATTCCGAGACATATTTCTTTGTAGCCTCGTTGTTTGTCAGGAAGAAGTAGTAGTACAGTTTGTATGTGTAGGGATTGATGAGTCCGGTCAGAAGACTGGCGACAAAAATCTGAATATAGGTCTTGACCTTCTTTGTCTTCTGTTCGTTCTCATTGACAAGACCGAAGGTATTGATGTTGGGCAGATAGCACATCAGAATGAAAAGAACAATGAACGCGAACAGAATAGGCAAAGACCCGCCATGCAGGTTCGCCCAGAGGAAACTCAAAACCGGCAATAGCAGCATCGTTTCGAGTCCGGGTTCCGGTATAGGTCGTTCAAGAGATAGAAAGAGACCACAAAGAGAATCATGCCGATGTTCTGAGGTCTTCCGGCCCAGGATAGCAACGCCGTAACAATGGTGACGAACAGGCAATTCTCAAACGGGTCGCGCAATTCTTTTGCCCAAGCGTATTCGATAAAGAGTGCGTACAGGAACGCGGTGATGAAGGAATAGATGAGCAGTCCTACCACGGGATTAGAAGAAATGCACGAGACTGATAGAGGATGATGCTGCTTAGCATGAATGCGCGGTCTCTGTCAGCCTAAATCCTGAGATATCCAGGAGAAGGCATCTGCGACCGGAATCGTGTGTGTAGAGCAAATTTCTCTGCCGAGAACGATATGCCAGTAATAGTCGCTGTCCCCGATTCCGCCCAATTCAATGAGCAATACACTGAAAGCGGCTGCAATCAACGCGGCAAAGAAATAGAGCGTCTTATACCGCTTTTGCGAATGATGCATAGGATGTACCTCCAAAACGAAAAAATGGGCAGACCCAAAAGGTCCGCCCGCCGTAATGGTCATACTTCAATACTATGCCGTTCGCAAGATTCGGCAACTATTTTAGGATTTTCCGCTCTGACAGTTGTTTCAGGAGCGTGGTGTACACATGATTGTTTATGCAATAGTCGTGCCCGAAAAATTCTTCGTCGCTCTCCCTTAATGCCTTCGCCAGAGCCGCTGCTACGGCAGGGCTTCTGGAATATCCCGCATCGCAATGCACGATAATCTGAGAAACTTCGTCAACATACTGAAGAAGTGCATCTACAATACATCCGGCGTCCTCGTCAGACATAGGTTTGAGCCATGCACGCTTTCGGCAGTGTCGATGTCATCGAACTGGAGGTATTCGATATGCCGGATATTCTCGTTGTCGGTCTCGTTCATGATGAGCGGTAGCTTATCGTTAGTGCTGGAAATCGAAATGATGAGCGTAGGTTCGTCGATGTTTTCGGCATCATACTCGGGTCCATACCCCAAAGCTGCAGCAAGGCACTGGGCACGATACATCACTTTGATTTTCATACTATCCCCCTTTTGTCTTCATCAGGGATTTCGTAAAATTCAGCCGCCATACGGGATTCTGAAATAGTCCAGATATGCTTTGAATCTGTCCTGTGCCGTTAAGCAGGTATCCACCAAATACCCATGCTCATGGTTCCATTCGTGAAGCCCGCGATAATAGAACATCTTCAAGTCATCCTCGATAATAAACGGGACAATGTTGTTTTTAAGACATTCCTTGAAAAGGATAAGTCGGCCAATACGCCCGTTGCCGTCTTGAAACGGATGAATGCACTCGAAGTCATGATGGAACGCAATGATTTGTTCGAGCGTATGCTTCGGGACGGTATTATAGGCAGACAACAACTCGGAAATCTCCGCTTCGACTTTTTCCGGAGCGGTGGTATCTCGCCCGCCGACCTCGTTAGGAACGCGTTTATATTCGCCAACAGCAAACCAGTCTTTCCGGGAATCGCTTGTGCCGTTTTTTAGCGTGAGATGCAGGCGCTTGATGAGCGTCTCCGACAGCGGATACATAGCGTTGTCAATGACCATGTCGATACATCGGAAATGGTTCGCGGTCTCGACAACATCATCCACATTACAGCCCCGCTCTCGAACCCGATAGTATCGTCTCGAAAATATAGCGGGTCTGGTCATGCGTCAGGCGGCTCCCCTCGATATGGTTTGAGTTGTAGGTCAAATCAACCTGAATCTTGTGATAGATTCCGCCTTTCCTCTGCTTCTTTTTCTCTTCTCGAAGAACGGACAACAAAGCATTCTCGATTTTTGCATTTGTCCGTTTTGGCTTCTCTGCGTCTTCCGGGATTTGCCATGTTTTACCGGCAAGAACTGCATTCGGAATTTTGCCGATAGCGCAGTAGTTCCGAACCGACCGCTCCGAGAGATTCCATTTTTTTGCCGCATCAGCGACCGAAATATAAGCCATACTGCCACCTCGCTTTAGTATAGTATACAATGATAACGGCAAAATGTCAATTTTGCAAGAAGTAATCCTATATTTTGCCGATGAATGGCAACAAAAATACCGCCCACAGAAAGTGAGCGGCTTAATGTAAGTGTTTTACAGTTCCCACCGCACCTTATACGCAGCGAAAGCAAGTAAAACAGCGACTATAAAACTGACCTTGCAGACGCAAGACAGGATTATCTCGAATCCATGCAGAAACGCCTCGTGTGCTTTCAGCGCACCAGTTGCCTCCAGGAATATGGCTACTGGAGACATACCGACGACTTCGATGACGAATCCAACGGCGCAAATCATGATTGCTGCAAATGCGATTCGGGTGAGAACGGACGAGACAGCAGATGACTTTGGAGGCTTTGCAAAACGCTCCGCTATAGCGCGGTCATCGCGCAGTTTGCTGTATATGACAGATGCAACAGTGGCAATGGTGAAGAACATCAAAATATTCCCGCAAAGCGAAATAATACCGTGAACTGCCACCATACAGCATTCGTGTCAGGAACAAAAAGACCGGCAATGCGATAAGCAATGGCAAAAGCAACCATGAGAGTTGCAGATGCAACGGTTCCGAAAAGAGATACAGCGATGGGCTTGTCGATGAGATTTTCTTTGCGCATAGTGTGGCTTCTCCTTAGAGCCTGAAAAATTGAGTGTGTGATGTGACGGACTATACAAAGCGCAAAAGCGCTATGTAACGAAGCAAGGTCGAAGACTTCTTAGCCAACAGCCCCGTAGGATGCGACGCCGGCCATCAGATATCCGTTCTTGTTACCGACCAGAGCGGTCGCTGCTTTCTCAGCAAAGCCGATATAAGCATTCATGACGGAACTATCCGAAAGGCGGTATGCATCCAAAGATACAGGAGCAGTGATAAGAAGATTGTTGAACATGTCAGTGTGCGGTGCCCAGCCGTTCAAGGAGCAGAGTTTCTCAGCTTTTTCCTTGTCTGCTGGTGCTGGGACAACTGCCTTCAAAACGAGATTCACTTTCCCGTCAACAACGGGAATACTGCGGCATCGACCGCCTAATACCTTGAGCATCTTTTTAATCCTCCTTGCGTTTAGTCCTCGGTGAGAGAAACACCGAAAACTGCGTAGAAATTGTGATAGCTTCCAAAAGCGTTCTTTTGCCATTCACCGACAACATACAGCGGGTTTTCCTCGATATCGCGGACGCAATCATCAAGGGTGTAAGCGACAGCGATGTTCTCGGGACGGTTTTCCTTGTCCTCTTTGAAGAGTTTGTCGGCTGCTGCTTTGGCGGCTTCGAGCGTAGGATAAACCTTGTCGCAGCTGCGACGCGGTCAAACTCGCCATCGTCCTCGTTCGAGTAGTACGACAGGATGATAAAGAGTTCTTTTGGGTCCGGATTCTTCAAGGTAGACAGCGCATCCGTTGCACCGGCAGCATAACCATAGCAGTAGGCTGCATTGTAGCACTCCTGGTCTTCATAGCTGTTTGCTTCACGCTCTTTGTCTTCGATAGCTTTGCGGACGAGTATTTCATTGTTGTTCATAATGCACCTCCAAGTGCTTGTTTTGCTGTAAACAAAAAAAAGACAGACCTACCACGAATGGTAAGTCTGCCTTAGTGAATACAGAATTGTGAATCGTACGAACGCAAGACGCGCCTTAGTAGAATGGTATCTATCGTACAATACCTATTCTACCCGGTTCGCACAACTTGGCAACTGTTCATTTTGCGTGGTGCAGTGTTTTTTCGCTGCGGCGCACAATTGCTTGATGTCAGCGGCGGAGTATCCAAAGTCGAAATACGCCATCGGCAGCTTCTTGTCATCGTGCTGCCACTCGCTGCGCAGAGCAATCCTGTCTTCATCAGCGTGAACGAACATGTCAGGAAATTTCGTTACAATCTCATGTAGCGCATCATCGCCGGTGTCGCTGAAGATATACCTGTCTGTGGCGTTTGCATCAGTCTTACAATTTGCTGCAAATCATCCGGTGAAAACGAATAAGTCTTGCAAGTGTTTAGACAGTTCGCCAGCAGCGTTTCAGTATCAATTTTCAGACAACACATATGGATTCTCCTTTCGGTGCTTGGCTTCTACATTTCCAAATATACTCATTTCGCACGAATTGACAACAAAAAAAGAGCCCCGCATTTCTGCAAGGCTCAAATGGAACGAATCGTGTGTCAGCACAATTCATTCTGATAGCAAGCCATCCTCGTGGAGGATGTCAAAAACCTGCTACCCGTCGCTTCAGGATGACCCTGATTGACTACTCCTCTGCACCGGGAGTGAAGTCCAACGCCGATTCTCAGACAAGAATCACCGATATGGCGTTATACGAGCTCGGCATATCACCTAGGTTATGTATTCCCTGTTGGTGCCCTCGTATTGGCGCAATGAGTGCTCACTGTATAAGTACAGCTTCTTTCTACAGCCAGAAAATTCTGGTGCAGGACGTCCCATTGCCGACTGTCCTGACTTTTGAGATATAGCCTCATATTGCAATCCATCGTTTTGATAGAGCTGGTGTGACCCGATGGTGGATATTCAGTCACGCTCTACGTTGCCGTTAACCCAAGCAATCTCGGAACACCTTTTTTAGTACCTGTATCGTTCAGGAGGCAAGTGCTGCCTAAGGGGTGGTGCGGTTAGACGCGAGCACCTCGCCGTAGACGGTGGTCGTCAGCGGGATAGTGGTCCCGTTGAAGTCCACCGAGCCAGCATCGGCAGTCGCTGCGGAGACGCGAGCGACTGTAATCAAGACCCAAAATATCAGTCATAAATGGTATCTATCATACAGTTACAAGTTTATGCAACTCGCAGAATGCGTCAAGCATCACTCGGTATCGGCAACGCCCATATAGAGATGGTAGGTGGCGTTTGCCGTCTGGCAGACCCAATGATTATAAAACGAGTTGCTGGGTTCAGAGGTCACGATGTCCTCATCATGCTATAAATAGCAGCCTCGCACCACGAAGGACCATCCTTGCGCGGGACGCAGCGCACATCCATGCACATACCATCGGCAAAGGTAACGGACTCGAACTCAATCTCGTCCTGCTTTTTGCCTCCGTCGGTGTACTGCTTGATTTCGTTCATGCGCTCTTTGCTGATAACAAGGCGCTCGACAAAAACCTTACGAAAATTGGTGAGATTCTCATAGGTGGCGCAGATACGCATGATTGCGCTTGCCAGAGAGTGTACGGAACCGATGTCATAGCACAGGGCCGTTTTGTCAAAACAGCCGATACCATGGCCGGTCCAGAAACCACCCTCAAACAAATGGATAGAGGCAGCGTGGCAAGGACAAGCATCGATTTTGCAAAGCTGGATATCAAGCGTGCAGCCATTGTACATACTATCTACCGCAACCCGGCAAATGTCAAAGTTTGCTTCGGAAGGAACTTCGCCGCTGCCGTCCCAATAGGTGGGGTTGTAGCGGGAAAGATACATCTCGGTAATCTGCCTTGCATCGCTTTCGGTCATACCGATGGATTGTCTAAGCATTATTTATACCTCTTTTCAGATTGTCAGCACAGCAGAATCGAAGTTCTCCAGACAGTCACAACTCAAGAACTGACTTCCACAAATGGGGCACTTCTCGATGTCGCAGCCGTAGTGATGATAGTAGCCGATTCTGGCTCCACAATCTCCACAGCGGATATCTTTCTCTTCCGGAGTACCAACGGATTTTTCATACCAGTCGCCGGGGTCGCCGACTTTGATGCGCTTGAAGGTTTTCGTGTGTGCGCCTTTAACGACTACGCGCCTGTACAAGCAGCCGTTAGCAGTCAGCATTTCGCGCCCACAACAGTTACATTTTGCCATTGCCCGTCTCCCCTTTCAGAAGCTCGCGTGCATGGTCAAGGACTTCCTTTGCGACAGGTTTACCGCCTTCGTTCAGAGCGAGGAAGACCTCCAGAACCTCCGCACGGGTCGAATTCTGGTCAAGTTCAGCAACACCAATGGAAGCATCCATGAACCAATTTTTATCCAGAACGGAAAGGTCGTTGTAAAATACGCCTTTGTACGGGAATCTGTTCTCGTAAAAAGCAAGCAGGGTCAACATACGCTGCTTGCCATCAACAATTTCGTAGTAGTTGCCATCGTCGTTTGCGCGAATAAAGGGCAACTGCTTGAAGACGAAACGACCAATTTCGCGTCCTGCGAAGATGCTGTCCAGCAGTTTCTCTCTGTCCTCCTCATCCCAAACAGAACCACGCTGATAATCGGGATTGAAGTCAACGCCGAGCAGGTAGTGATAATTGAGAAGGGAGTACACGTTGCGGTTCGAGTAGTGCAAACGGGACAGCGCAGAGTCACGCTTTGCAAATTGCGTGTCTTTGTCATCATCCAGCGGGCGAACGTTCGTCCAAGCCCAGCAGGAATAGTTATCGCTGTTTGGACCACTGCGGACAAGGTACATGTACCCGCCTTCCAGAATCTCATCAACAACACAGTTCAGAAGATGACCTACCTGTACCTTATCGCCGACAGCAAATCGGTAGGAGGGTTCCCCTGCCTGCTTGGCGGTATGATAGGCCCTTTCGTAGGAATAGCCTTCGAGTGCTGCTTGCTTTTGGTTGATTTTTGTGATTCCTTTGATAGCACGCTTTTTAGCCATTGTAATGTCTCACTTTCCTTTTTTGGTGGTCGTAGAAAAGCACGCCCAACCGTCAGTTGTTTTCTTTTTTGCGCTTCTCGTTGTCGCGCAAGAGGTCGTTTGCCACTGCTACGGTATCACAGGTGTAGTAGCGTCCGCAGGTGTATTCGCACTGAGTCAATGTGGCGGAGCAACCGTTGATGCAGCCCATGAAGACATCCTTATTGCCGTTCTCGTCGGTGAAAATGCCGCCGGTCACGGTGATGCTCTCAACATAGGGCAAGCACGGCTCATCCGTGTCCTCACTCAAGTTCCAGACAATCTCCCAAAAGCTGATGAAGGTGTCATTGTACAAGAAAGAGGGGCGGTTACCGCTGTCTTTCCGAACCAGTTCTTCAAGGGCATCCCAAGGAACTTCATCTGCAATGAAGATGCCGAATGCGCCACAAGAAAAAACGATTTTTCCAATATGGCCGCAGATACGGACATAGTCACCCACATGAAGTTCGTTGTCATTGGCATCGGTGAAACCTGTGTCGAAGCCTTTCTGTGCCATTTCATTTGCGTTAGTCATTTTAATACACTCCTTTTTGAAATTGACGCAAAAAAGCGGACCTCCCAACATCGGGAAGTCCGCCTTAAAGCGAAATTGTGAATTGTACGAGCGCAGTCAGCGCCTTAGTAGAATGGTATCTATCGTACAATCTCAATTATATCCGACTCGCACGAAGATGCAAATGTTTAATTGCCCTCATGGAAAAACGTATGCGTGAATTCCGGATGCCCGGCGAACACCTTCTCAACAACCTCGGGCAAGTCATGGATATCATCCAGAACGAGCCGCCCTTGCCTATCGCGGTACGGTGTCACTGCTGCGGTTTTCTCTGCAAAATAAGCGTCAAACGCCTCTTCGCTATCGAATTCCGGCATCAACGAAATTTCTGGATTCCGGTCCTTCATTATTTGCACAGCCTCGTTAAACGCCGAGCAGTTCGCGCTCTTCGGCAGTCAGTTTATCGAGAACCTTCTGCCTGCGCTTTTCCCGCGATTCCTGCTTGGTGCTGATGATGAAGGTATCGGCGCGGTTTCATCCCGCACAAAGACGGGACGGTCTTTCAGCATATTCCGCATTGCGTCCAAACGCTCTTCCTTTGTCATGTCATACATGCCGGATGCGCCGTAAATGGAAATGTTGATTTCATCCTTTTTCGGGGCCTTGTCATAGGCGGTGGGGTCTACGGCAGTGAAATAAAGGGTGTAATAGTAGCACCTGTCGGCGAGCGCCAACGCGATGGTATCGATATTTCCCTCAAAGACACCAAGGTCGGTGATGGAGCGGCCCTCGCAGTCACCTTCCGTGGTGACATGCCAGAATCCGTAAGCTTTGTCGTAAGGTTTCTTAAATTCAGCCATTGTATTTCACCACTTTCTGCTTTCGTCCGACTTGTACATGAGTTCAAAAGTTTCAGGCGGAACGATGAAAAGACTGTTTTTCTTGCCCTCCACCAGATATTCGTAGGGCTTGATGCGCAGCACGTCCAGGGCGAAGCTGTAAATGGTGACGCAGTTGTGGATGATATTATCCCTCACCTTCCAGCCAAGACCTGGATTTTCGGCAACCAGCTTCTTGATATCCTCGAAGCTCTGCGCGTTTTCGGGGTCCCACTGGACCGCACGGATGCTGTTCCTTTTGTGATAATTAGCCATTGTGATTTCTCCTTTTTTTGGTGTTATTTATTTTTCGAAAAATGCAAGCATAGCCGTATTAGCTGCCTGCGCATACCGAGTTTCGGGATGCCGTGCAGCAAAGCTTTCTTTCGCAAAGAAATTGTTTGCGGAATGTACCGAATACCTCGTACCCTTCAACTGCCAAGCCAGCTGATTCGTGTCACGCTTATGAGCATCAGTGATGCTCGTGACGAGAAAACACGGAGGCAGCATCTTGGCGTAAGTCTTAGGCGACAGGCATTCGGCGTAGCTGGTTTTCTTCCAATCCTTTTCAATGAGATAAGGCGTGATAGCGCTCATCTTTCTGCTGGAAAGGTCAAGAATACCATTCTGCAAGCAGACAGCCTTGAACGTGAGTTTTGCTTCTTGCGGTACATCGAACGGAAGTTCATCTTCGAGATGCTGCATGGATACAGGTTCCAGAGAAGAGCGTATACGAGGCAAGCCAGTGCAGCACCTGCACCGTCACCTACCAGATACATTCTGGACATATCTGCGCCATACCGTTCTGCACAGCGGTGGATGACAACGAACGCCTTCAAAAGGTCGCCGAGTTGCCCGAACAGATTCGTTTCGGGAACCGGGGTGTATTCCGGAATAAAGGTCAGATAGCCATGCTCCGCACACCATGTTCCGAAATTCCGGTTCAGGGCACTGCGTCCTGCAACGAAATCGCCGCCGTAGATGTCGATGATGACAGGGAATTTCTTGCCGTCGCCTTCCTTGTGCTTCGGAACATACGCAGAGATGGGCAAGCACTCATCACTTCTTTTCGTGATGATGTGATGTGTGACCTGCGTCTTCGCTGCAAACTCCGATTGCGGTGGTATTGGGTTTCGGTTGCTTGCTTATGATTTTCTGCAAGGAGCGCTCCTTGCAAAGTGCGTAACGGTTGATATTCAAATTTCTTCCTCCTCGTTTTCGTCCCGCAGTCAAAAAGAGAGTCTTTCCAGCCCCTTTCAATGGCAACTCCGTAAGCCTTTTTGTACTGCTCCTCAAATCTCTGCAGGACTGCATCGTACTGACTCTGTGTCATAACAATATCGAGTCCGAGGTCGTCATCGTCGTTAGAGTTGTCGTAGTGGTACAGCCGCATTTCAAATTGTCTGCCGAAAACATCCTTGTTCAGATACCAGCATGAATACAAAATTACATAGTCGTCATCACTTCTTTTGCAGACATCGAGTCCAAACACCTTGTTGACATCGAGCTGCATGGAAATGAGAATGCTGATATAGTTGTTATTTAATGTCCGCATATCGTATTCGTTGATAACGAAGCGAAGAAACTCATCGAGGTCTTTGATGGTTACTTGACCCTGTTTCTTCACAGAGTCGATAATTTTTTTTGTGTGCCATGATTTCTCCTTATCTTATCGTGCGCAGCGGTAAAAGAACGCCAGCATCTCATCGTTTGCCATCTGTCCCCATGCCGTTTCAGGATGAAGTGCGGCAAAAGCGTGGTCGGCTTCTTTTACATTGCAGAATACGAATTGATGGTACTTGTGGTTGGTTTTCAGTAGCTTCACATAATGTTTTGTCTGTCCTTTCAGGAAATCTCCTTTTCCGGAACAAAGAAAGCACGGCGGCAGCAGCTTGCAATAGTATTCGGGACGAATATAGGAAGCGTACTTCTCTTTACGCCATCCCTTCTGCATGTAGTTGTTCGCCAGCAATCCAACCTGACCTTTGTAAATGTAGAACATCCCACTCTGAAAACCCATGCAGTCACGCGGAGAGCCTGAACCTTTTGCGGGATATACCTTTCAAGACGCGGATGACCGGCTGCATCTCGGTAGGATGGTGTAACGAAGCAACGGCCATAGAAGCCAAAAAAGCACCGGCACTGTCTGCGGTAACGAAGAGTTTTTCGATATTTCCGCCGAACTCTGTCACTTTCGCTTCAATGACTGCAAGCGCATCGAGAATATCCGAGATTTGTCCGAAGATATCCGTTTCGGGAACCAGACGGTAATCGGGGATAAAAACGATATAGCCTCTTCTTGCTAGTTGGATACCGAGATTCCTGTTCTGTTCTTTGCGGCCGGCAATCAAGCCCCCGCCATGAACATCCAGGATGATGGGTAGTGGTTCTTTGACCTCTCCGACTGGCTTGTAGACATCCATTGAAAGTCCTAAACATTTCCGAACCGGGATGGTCACAATATCGACAAGGTCGCTGTTGTGCATACGCGGTTGGCTGCGAATGATTTGTTCGACGTGGATGCGTTCCTTTACGGAAGCACGAGTATGATATTCAAATAAATCAACTCCTTTAACAAAAAACGCGGCTGCTGCTCTTCTTGAACAGCAGCCGTATTTGGTGAAATCAACGGAACTCGAATGTGTATTCTGTCCCGGTAACGGTTGCAACGAAAATATTCACGCCAATCACGCCGAGGCGCTTTGTCGTGGCAGTCGTAAAAGAGAGAGCGTTCTCATTTGTCCCCACGACAAACCGAAGAGCTCGCCGTTTACGACATGCAAGGCACCTTTGCAGCCGATAAGAGACTTGACTCTTTCGTCGCTGCTATTGGTGGCGGTTAAAATACACCCTTCCCGAATTCGCATTTGTAAATTCCTCCTTAATCAGAAATCTCAAGCCGAAGCTTGCGGGTACTGGTCAAGAACATCGTTGAATCGGGAATCTAGGTGCCGGTCATTTTCGTCACGGGCGGGATAACTGAACGCGTTCTCGTCTGCAGCAGCATCCGTGAACCCGTCCATCATGGTCAGGATACCCTCCATCCAGGCAGCGGCTCTGCCAAACATACCGTTTTCCTGTTCCTTGTTGCGGTGTAGGTAATCGGTAAGGCTTTCAAGAGCCATCTTCTGCTGGTAGAAGGTATCCCAGTTAATGTCTTTGATAGTGTCGAGGTAAGCGTTATCGTCCATTTTGAACAAACTCCTTAAAAAATAAATTTACGATGCATACCCCGAAAGGCTCCTGCAATCAAATTCAAAACAAAAAAGGCAGGCTCTCCATGTGACTGGAAAGTCTGCCTTAACGGTTCAGAACTGTGAATGTGTGAATTACCTTTCGGTTGGTATCCATCGTACATTTTTCATTGTATGCGGTTCGCACATTCGCGCAAGGGCTTAAAGGTGAAATCTGAGAAAATTATTGGACAGTGACAGAAGAATTTACAGCCTCAGACGAAGAATCGGTGCTCTCGCTCGCGGCTACATCAGAATCCGCAGCGTTTTCAGCGTCAGATGCAGCACCGGACTCGGTTGCTGTAGCAGATTCCGGAACAGCGGCAGCGTCCTCAGCAGGTGCGCCTGGCATAGTCGCATACAGACCCGTCAGACGGACAGGCGCATCACCGTAGCCAAGATATCCCCAGAAGTATCTGTGCTGGCTTCATTGATGTACTCGGTGCCCTGCAATACCGGGAACTCATAGATATCGATGATAGCCGTGCCCTTCACATCGGCACTGTCAAACTGGTCGCTGCAGGATGCCACAACAGTGCAGTCCTCGTAGTTCCAGACGAGGTAGAAGGACTTGGCCCCGGTCTCCTTATTGTACTCCGCGTCACGGAACTCATCAAAGGAAGTATACTGCGTGCCGGTCGGGCTGTTCTTCCAATAAAGACCATTCGGGGTGCCGAACACCGCATATAGGGCGTTGAACTTCTCCTCGGGCGTGCCGTCAACAGGAAAATCCTTCAGAGCGGAAGGCTTCATCGTCGAATAGAAAAGCCCATTCTCAAAGGCGTTCCCGATAGTCATGCCGTCTGCAGCAGCCGTGGTGCTGTCCATGACATTCGATACCGGGCCACCATTAAAGCCAATCTGGTAGTAGTTGGCAGATTCCCCATTCTCACCCTCGGTACAGACACAGAAATCCGAGATATCTTTTTCCAGACCTTCTCCGGTTACGGCATCCTCAATACTGTCGATGACCGTTTCCCCCGTTTCCAGAACGGACAATTTCAGGTATCCGGAAATCGGCATCTCGTTCAAATCCTTCACGGACACGCTCTTGATTTGTGTAGAGCTGCCGGATGCAGAGGAATAAAGTCCTGAAACGAATGCGCCATCCTCATAGGTCAGAGGATTTACACCCAAAGGCAACCCATCCGTCCATGTCATATCGGGCTTATCCAGAGTCCCTACAGCGAACTCCGGAAGATTGTCAAGCAATGACCATGCATTGATGGGCTCTGGCGTAGGTGCAGGAGTCGGTGCCGGTGTGGCAGTGGGCTGTGCGGCGGCGATAGCCGCTGCCTCAGAAGCAGCTTTCCGGTCCTGAATCTCCTGAGATGCACAGCCGGTAAACATCATTACGGATGCCATCATGACAGCTGCGGCGAATAGAATTTTCTTGTGTTGCATACTGTTTTTGCACTGTCTTATTTTTTAGGCAGTGCTTTGCCTCCTTTTTTGTATTGTTTGTGCTGAATATGACCAATGACCGCAAGCCCCAAAAAGCCAACGGCAATGAGCAACGAACTGCCTCCGAGAAGAAACGCGCAATAGCCGACCACATCGCGCCACTGTGCGGCTTTTGCGAGCGTGCAGATGACGCAGGCAATAAAGCAAAGCCAGCCAAAGAGATAGCCAGCCATTCCGATGGTAGCTACCTTCCCTAATACGGATTCTAAAAGCTTCAAAGCAACCACATCCTTCCTACGAGTTTAATTTTATGCGATTCGCAAGTATTGGCAACAGGAAATTATCGCTACAAAAAGAAAAAGCTGCCCAACCGAAGCTGGACAGCGTAAATGCTATTAAATTTTACTGTTTTTTGTGTTGTTCTGCTCTTCTGCGCTGCGTTCCTCGTACTCCTTCTTCTGATACTTCAAGCGCTCATTCAGCAGGAAGGAGTTCTCGTCGCGGGTCATGGTGAGTTTGGCTCTGTACACGATATAAATGACGATAAGTGCCAGGATGCCGTAGGTGAAGATGAGACTCAGAAGGTTGCCAACAACCGTTACGATAATAGGCGAAATGAGATGGAGAATACCAATGACGAGCAGGAACATACCGCCAAAGACGATGACTTTTGCAGTGGTCTGAACGGCAGGCGGATAACCATCGAGAAAAGTGGATATAATATCGTTGATTTTGGTGAAGATGTCATTTCTCTTTTTGCCATTGTTATTATTGTTTTCAGACATACCGGTCCCTCCCTTTTTATGCCAATTATAGCACGTATTTGCACAAAATGCTATACCAAGCATTATATTGTGGGGAAACAGGAACCATTTTGTTTGTTAGGTGACAACAAAAAAGCCGTCACCCCAAAGGGCAACGGCTGAGTGTATTGGTGTGATTAGCGAGGCAGGTTCTTGTCTACCACGATTTCGAGGTTGTAGTGAGGCAGTTTCGCAACATCACCCTTCGCAACCTTGAGAGCCGCCTTCATCTTGTCATCAGGCATGGACTGGATAAGGCTGTTCAGTTCCTCACAGGTGTGGCTGAGCATCGGACCGCGACTGGTGGTGAACATCGTAGCGGAAACCGGCTGGCAACCCTGAGAGACCATACCGTCAATGCGTGCGCAGTTCAGCAACGGACTTCATGTTAGCAGCAGTGCTCATGAAATCATAAATGTTGCAGTGGTTCTCGTCGATGTGTTCAAGAACATCGATGCGAGTGCGGTTCGCATATACAGGGAACTGGAGCTCGACCTTGTTGCCGGTGTTGTTCATGATACGCTCAGCAAACTGCTTGGCGTACTCCTCAAGAGGGCAGGTCTTGTCTTCCACGACAGGAACTGCATCCTTCACAGCATCGAAGATGGCACGCCAGCCTCATCGCTCAAATCGATGTTGGACTTGTTTGCGAGGGTGTTCAGGAACCCACGCGGCAGGTCAGAGATATCGATGGCGATGGTGCCGGTGAACAGATTGAAGGAAGGATGACGAGCACGGTCCCAGATGGTATCCAACTGTGCGGTAGCGATAACGCGGTCGCCGAGCTGGATATCCACACCCTGGGTGCTCATATTTCCCTGATAATAGTGCTTCAGGCGTAACCACCGGTCACTGCACGAGTCTGAGTAGCGGCTGCATTGAGCAGACCGACCTCGACGGAAACAGGGATATCGTGACCATTGTAGTTCACGCTCAGATGATGCGTTCCGGTCACAGCCTTGTAGCGCTGGAAGATAGGCTTGACGAAAACATCGCAAGTCTTGCCGTTCGCCATCTGATAGTCGGGAATCAGGATACGGGCGGGAGCGGCACCGGAATCATCGGGCTTGAGGTAGTTGCGATACTTGACGCCGAAATGCTCCGCAATTGAACGGCGCAGCACATTGAGGCTGGAAACCTTGCTCGGAGCGCAGCTGCCATTCTGGGTCAGCATAGTGCTTGCGGTGCTCTTATCCATCTCCACATAGATGATGGTGGAGGGAGCGCCGAGAGGCTTGTAGGCATCACGCATGACGATGTCGGCAAGAGGGATATCCTGCTGCTCAACAATCTTCATCTTGGTGTCGAAGGGGCCGTCAACGAGGTGGTAGGAATCCTCTTCCGGCTTCTTGGTGGCGATGAACCACGGATACTTGTTCCGGGTGGCGACCAGCAGGAAGTTGTTGAGACCTACGCCGTGGATGCACAGAGGACCCTCATCGGTGTGACGAGAGCCAAACTGCAGGCTTTCGCCCACCTCGTCGATGTCCATACCGTTGCCCCAGTCGGCAGTAACCATGCCGATTAGGTCCTTCTCGGAGCCTGGTACGAACGCAACCAGAGCGTTTACAGGGCCGGTGCTGTTCGACAGGATGTTGTCCATGGGCTCGCAAGCGGCGCTGTGCATCGGGAGAAACTGGTTGGAAACGGCATTGAAGTAGTTCTTGGTGATACCAACATTGAGAATATGTGCCTTCATAGTATACCCCGTATCGTGGGGCCAACGTGCTGCTCTTGAAATCATCTCCACAGCAGGTAGAGCCCAAGATAGGGGGTTATTGTTATTTGTTTGTGTGTTTGTCTGTTGTTTTAGGAAGCAGACAGGCGATAAAATCGTGACCGCTGCTATAGCAATCACGGTCACGATAATTGCGGGAATTGGAATTTGGTCGATAAGTGCGAGTATCACGCGGTCTATCAGCAGCCAGAAAAGATGGCGTAACATCTTATGGCTGCTAAGAAAGGCGTCCACTCGCTAAACTATCTTGTCAAAACTAAACATACAGGGTTCTCCTTTTTTGATTGATATTCGTTTTATGCTAACGCACTTTATCGTTGTACCCACGGCTGGAATATGTATAAAAGATGCTCTAACGCGGCGTTCGCGGCTGGGATATGTATAAAGGATGCTTTGCTGTATTTGCAGCAAAACAACGATTTTCGCATTAACGCAGCGTGTACGTCCCGCTTTTTAGGCAGGAAATCTATTATAATCACCGTATCGTGGTGTACTACGATGCAGGAATGTTCCCGCATGACCAAAAACAGATAGTCCGCAAAAAACCTCCAAAAGAAAAAGGACAGACACCCATGACGAGTGTCTGTCCTTTTCAAGAAAAGAGGATTGTGAATATGGCTATTGTTGCACTACCTATACAGGTAATGATACTGGTATCTTTGATACGATTATTATTCTATGCCGTTCGCAAGCGCTGTCAACACTAATTTCTGATTTTTCCAACTAAAAAGCCAACTGTGTATCAGATGGCTTTTCTGTTATTTGTTGATGTTTTTCTCGTCGTGGTGAAGGGTGCCACGGACAAACTGGTTCCAGCGAGCATGATACAAAACAAAACCATCTTCGAACTCAACGGTAATGTTATTAACGCCGTGATAAGCGGTGCAGGTGGCTTTGCTGCATCCTTCATCGCCATCGTAGTGCCGACGGATTTCGCATAATCGTGCTCATCCTTGCGAGCTGCACTGATAGTACGCATCCGCATTTTGCAGTCGGGACAGCAGGTAGCACCGGATGCAATAGCCCGCGTCATTGGCGCGAACGCTTGTCACGAACTCTTTTTTGCAATCCGGGCATACGAAGATAGCTCTTCTTTCCGAACGAGCGGAAATTTCGCTGGGAGTGTAATCGTTCTTGTCGCTCCACATAGGAACAACCTTAGGACACTGGGTAGCCAAATCATTGATTCCGGGAACAACCTTGCGACCTGCGCAAACAGGGCAACCGGTATGGTAGTACATCAAGGATTTAACGACATTGCAAATAGAAGCCTTAAATTCCTGCTTGCAGTCGGGGCATACGAACCATACCTTCTTGTTGTTGCCTGCAGATACTTCACTGGGAGAGCAATCGTTCTTGTCACTCCACATGGAAGCGGCCATAGGCACTTGGTAGCCAAATCATTGATACCAGAAACAACCTTGCGACCTGCGCAAACAGGGCAACCGGTACTGCCATTTTGTACGGTATGAACTACATTGCAGATAGAAGCTTCAAACTCCTGCTTACAATCTGGGCATACGAACCACGCTTTCTTGTTACTGCCTGCAGATGCTTCGCTGGGGGTGTATGTGTTCTTTGCACTCCACATAGCGAAAATCTTAGGACACTTGGTAGCCAAATCATTGATGCCAGGGACGACCTTAAGACCTGCGCAAACAGGGCAACCGGTATTACCACGCATCAAGGACCTTGCGACATGGAAAACACGGGCTTCAAACTCCTGCTTACAATCTGGCATACGAACACGCTTTCTTGTTGCTGCCTACAGATACTTCGCTGGGGGTGTATGTGTTCTTGGAACTCCACATAGCGGAAATCTTAGGACATTTGGTAGCCAAATCGTTGACGCCGGAAATGACATTCTTGGAATTGATGGTGTTGGCATTCATAGTAAACTCTCTTTCTCCTCGTATTTTCGAGGCTTGTGATAAATAAAAATGAGCGACTTGTAGTTACAGCGTCTTAAACTTACGGCAGCAACGCATCATGGTGCGGATACGAACCAAGTCAATCTCGATTGCCAATGCGTTGATGGCTTCGAAAAGTGCATAGACAGCCATTGCGGGAATCGCAACAAGTAAAATAATGATGGATTTAATGGTTTTCATTTCAAGCTCTCTTTCTCCGCATTTGCGCGGCCTTGCAACAAAAAAAAGATAGGTCACCGATTGGTGCCTGTCTGAATTCTGTCAGATTATAAATGGTTGGTCGTGTTTTGTTATCTATCGTACAATACTCATTCTATACTGTTCGCAAACGCCGTCAAGACAACATTTCAAAAGAAAAAGCCGCCCCACCCCGAGAGGTGGAACGGCTGATGAGATTAGTGCTTGATGTAAAGCGAGGTGTCCCTGAACGGATTCAGGATACCAGGCTTATACTTGGTGCTGACATACTCAGCAATCTGAGCATCCGTCATACCGTTCAGTACATCGAGCCAGCATTCGGCGTTGATGCCCATGAGTCCGCCCATACCGAGCGCATTGTCGCAGCGTCTCATATCCTCAGCAAATGCTTCATGGTACGCGCAAGGCTCAGCAGCACGAGCAATACGATTAGTGTCGTACATGATGCCACCTCACCCGTTTACCATAGCTTTAAGCCCTGCTTCGTCCAGAACGGGAATCCCCAGAGCGTTGGCCTTATCAAGCTTAGAGCCTGCGGCTTCACCGGCGACCAGATAGCTGGTCTTCTTGGATACGCTGCCGGTCACCTTACCGCCGTGTGCTTCGATAAAGGTCTTAGCCTCTTCGCGGCTCATCGTGGGCAGGGTTCCGGTAATTACAAAGGTCTTACCGGAAAGCGATACAGCATCCTCAGCGGAACCGTTTGCGGATGCATTCGGTGCATGGTAATCGAGGTTGACGCCAGCCTTGTACAGGGCTGTGACCTCCTGCTTGAACATAGGGTCAGAGAGCATTGCATCCAGAGCGGCATAGATTGCATCAGAGAAACCGGGGATGTTACAATCCTTGATGTTATCCACATACAGGCAGATAAACCGAGCAGGTTTCCGTCCGTTGCCTTGCACTGGGTAAACAGAGCACGAGCAACATGACCGCCAATAAGACGATAGCCAAGACCTTTAAGAACACGGTCTGCGTTCTGGGTCTTGGAGTTCTCGATGGCTGCGAGCAGCTTCTTAGCCGTCTTTTCACCGTACATGTCGATGAGTTCGGATTCTTCCTCATAAAGCCAGTACAGGTCTACGGGGTTGGAGATGAACCGACTATCGACCAGGTCCTGAATGATTTGCGGACCAAGCCCCTTAATGTCCATGCACGCCTTGGATGCGAAATGATGATGCGGTTGACCGTCTTGGCAGGGCAGGAATCGTTCGTGCAATACAGGTCAACAGACCCGTTCACGGAAGCGATAGGCTCGCCACAGACAGGGCAAACCTGACTGGACATGTCATAGGGCACAGCATCTGCCGGACGCTTTTCCTTCTCAACCATCGTGATTTTCGGGATGATATCACCGGACTTATGCAGCACAATGGTATCGCCGATGCGGATGTCAAGATTTTTGATGAAATCCGCGTTGTTCAGCGTAGCACGTTCAACACGGGTTCCGGCTAACTGTACCGGGTCGAATTCCGCCACAGGAGTGACGCGGCCGGTACGACCCGTCTGCAACACGATACGGCGAAGAACCGTAGCCTTCTCCTCAGCGGGATACTTGAAAGCAATAGCCCATTTCGGAGTTTTGGTCCGCTCACCCATCTTCTTGCGGATGTTGATTTCGTCTACCTTGATGACAGCGCCATCAATGGGATAATCGATATCATAACGATGCTCCCCGATATCGCGGATAGCGGCGAGGATACTGTCGGTATCATTGCAATGCGCGTAGTAGGTGGTCTTGAAATCACAAACATCGCGCAGATAGTTAAGCTGGTCGCAGTGAGAGTCAGCAAACTCAGAGGAATCCTCCCGTCATTGACACTCTGCACATTGAAAATGAACACTTTCAGGTTCCGCTCCTTTGCGACAGCCGGGTCAGACTGACGCAGCGTACCGGCAGCGCAGTTACGGGGATTGGCGAACAGCTTCTTCCCTGCTGCTTCCTGCTTGGCGTTGGTTGCTTCAAAGTCCTCTTCGCTCATGTAGCACTCGCCGCGCAATTCGATTTTCCAGATACCGTCCGGCATCTGGATATTGACAGGGATGCCAAGAACCTTGACATTGTCGGTAACATCTTCACCGATATGTCCGTCGCCGCGAGTGGACGCCTGTACGAGCCGCAGTTTTCCGTCAGAACCGGCAGGCTTAGCGTACACCAGAGACAGGCTCAGACCGTCAATTTTGCGCTCAATAGAGAAGGTGGCATCAGGGTATTCCTTCACCACGGAAGCCGTAAAATCGCGTACCTCGTCGTCTGAGAAGACATCCAGAAGCGAAAGCATCGGGACACGGTGCTCAACCGGAATGCCGATAACGCGCTTGCCGCCAACCACCTGTGTGGGGCTGTCGGAGGTGATGAGTTCCGGATGCGCGGCTTCGAGGTCACGAATCTCGTGCATCGCACGGTCGTACTCCTCATCCGTTACGACAGGAGCATCCTGCTCGTAGTAAGCTGCGCTCCAGCGCTTGACCTTCTCGCAGAGTTCATTGTAGGTATTGATATATTCAGTCATTGTAATGAGTTCCTTTCAGTGTAGCCGCTATAGTATCTATCATACAACACTCTCAGCGGCATTAGCAATATCGAACATTAGAAAAGCGGGTCCCAAAATGAGATGAGACCTGCTTTGCACTTACTTCCTTTTGACCCTATCGTATTTCACGCCGAGAATCTCAGCGGCAGCGTTAAGGGTTTCGAGAGAAGCCTTGTTAAAATCGTTTTGCGCAGCCAGATATAGTGCTTTTGTGCATCTGACGGCGTCGCAAATATCGTAGATGATATCTTTGTTTTCGAAAATCAGCAAATACTGCTCATAGCCGACTGCGGCATCTTCTCGATACTCAACACCGTTGGCATCGAACTCGTATAAGCGGTTTGCGGTTCCGGAAGTCGGGATGCATACAAAATGGTTGGTGTTAGAATCTGTGTGGGTGACCACCATCTTGCGAATCGTTTCGGGATAAGGAACCCCAAAGCGAAACTCGACCATCCAGAGATAATCGCCTGCCTTAACAGAAAGCATTTCAAATCTTTCCTTTCAGTGTTAATTTTTATTGTTTATTCGTGCCCTTCAAAGCTTCGATGGCAATCTCAAATTTTCAGTTCGAGCGCAACTTTTTCTTCTGCGCTCTTATCGTTCATCCCATCGACGAGAACGTAAATATCTACGTTCCTTAAAACAAGTCCTTTCGCTTGCCAGTCGGTTTCTTTGCGAATCTTTTCTGGCAAAAGACGAAGTGCCTGCTTTTTGAGTTTGTCGATTTTTTCTTCTGTGGGGTACATTTCTTGGCTGAAGGTAAATTCTGCAGTTTGGTACGTTGTAGTCCATGCACGAACCTTTACCGTTACTGTGCTTTCCGAAACGTTGTAGTCTTTAAATGGGATTAAAGACTCACTCAGTTCCCCAATTCTCGCATTAAAGAGATTGGTTATACGAGCGAGTTCCTTTTGGTAGATTACCTTTGCTTGTCGCACCTGTTCACGGTAGCATTTTACGCAGTCTTCAACTGTGTAGAAGATGTTTACAGACTCACCCGTGTATCCCCGATAGCCTGTATTATCCATTGGAGCAATTACCTTGGACATAATATGACCGTTCTTTACAGGTCGGAAATAAATAGGAGAATAATAAATAATCTTATTCGTCTCCTTGGCATCCGTTACCACCACCGGAGTGGACTCAATTCCACGAATTGGCTTTTTGGTCGGGTCTGCGTTTGCTCGATAGTCGCAAATCCAAACCATCTTTCCCGTAATGTTTTCCAGCCCTTCCGCGTAATCAAAATCCGCAAGAGATTTCGTCTTTTGAGGTCCTAATGCACGGTTATTTCGCCAAAGGGTTACATTGTTATTTTGTAGATATTCTTCGAGTTCCATTTTTTCACCTTTTTCCTTTCAGAGCTTCGATAACCAATTCTTCGTAGTCCTCGATGGCGTAATAGATTTCAGAAAACCCATTTGCATGACCACGCTCATACGCCTTTTCCCAGACCATTTCTGCCGTCTCTTGACTGATAAGAACAGAGGAAGCGCTTTTTACATCCATCTGAATAAGGGCAAGAATGTCAACCATGACATCCGAAATAGCTTTGTTGCGGTCGGTCACAAGTTTGGTTACTTCATCGTTCCATTGCTGCTGAAGCTGCCGCACCTTCTTTTTATTCCAATCGAGGGAATGTGCGCTGCTGATGATATCACCGGTTTTAGGACGCTTTGGTTTTAGGGGTTGTGCGCATGTTCCAAGCAGCTCCATGCGAATCTGAAGATTTTTCCAACTACTATCCATGTTTTATTTCCTTTCTATGCGTTTTTTACATTAGAATTTGAAATCCTGACATACTTCGATGCTGTTTTTGTCATAGCCGACAGCGTACAGTTCATTGAGCAGCGGCGTGTATTCTTCGACTGTTGCAGGAACGCCTGCTTTCAGATACCCGTAAGACGCATTCACATGCTGCCCATTGTGGACATACGCATCGAAATACAGGTTGGGGTCCTTCAATTTGAGTCTTTTGCAAAACTCGATGGTTCCCGGTATCTTGTCAAGAAACACACAGGTGAGTTCGGAACCGGCTTCTGGATTGAGTTCGTCGGTACAGTTAAGAAAAGCTACTTTCATTTTCGTTCTCCCTTTTTTGAGCGCAAAAAGGCGGGCCTCCCAAAATCGGGAAGTCCGCCTTAAAGCAAAATTGTGAATTGTACGAACGCAGTTAGCGCCTTAGTAGATGGTATCTATCGTACAATTCTTATTTTATTCGGTTCGCATATCGCGTCAACAATTATGTTTAAGGGGCTGAAATTATAGCGGAAAATGACCGTAAAAAAGCGGACCTCCCGCTTCGGAGAGTCCGCTAAAGCCGTAATTATTGACCCTGATTCTCAGTCGGCTGCTGCGGTTCAGCGGGCTGTTGAGGCTGAACAGGCGCGGTAGGCTGCTGAGGCTGTGCAGGTGCCTGATAGGTCATGTTAGGATTTTGGGTTTGTTCCTGAGTCGGCTGCTGATACTGAGCCGGATGAGAAGCTTTGTAGACATCGTACTTCTGCTTCATCTGGTCATAAGAATAGCCATCCTGCGGGATACCGAAGTACCGATACTGACCGAACGCCAGAATCATGTTGAAGATGGGGTTCAGGAAGAACAGGCCAATGGTGAAGCCAATCCCCTGCCCAAACGCGACACTCTGCTTGTACAGAGTCACGATGTTGATGATGACGCCGATGATGACCAGCAGCGTGCCGAGCAGCGGGATGCCGCCGAGCACAGTGCAGACGATGGGGACGAAGAACAGCCAGCCGTTGCCCCAGAAGATTTTGTACCGGATGTAGCTGTTGTAAAACGGGACGATAGACGCCCATCCGGGTTGACCGGCCTTCTCGAAGATTTTCCAGCCGGCCACAATGTTGAGAACGAAGAATGCCAGGATGACGAGCCAAAATCCAGCAAGATGCTGAGAAGTGCGTTGAGGGCCGCCGCCTCTGAACCGTAGGACATAATGATTCCTCCTAAAAAAATTTATATTATAAAGCCAATCGGCTTATTCCTTTTCCTGCACGGCTTTGCGTGCCGCTTTTTCTTTCGATAGTGCTGCGAGTTTCTTGCCGCTTTCGACCAGGATTGCTCGGCGTTCCTCCGAGATGAACATAGGAGGACGAATTTTTACCCACTTTTTCGGAAATTCCGCCTCCACACAATCTTCCTTATCGATGGTCAGCTTTACCTCATCGGGATGCTCTGTTGCAAGTTTTCGCAACTCGTTCATCCGCGAATAATTTCGCGTATAATACGAGCAGGTTTTCTCTGCATCGCAGAAATTGATGATGGTCTCGCGTTCGTAGGCACCATCGGCGCTTTGAGGTGTTTGGTTGATGGGACGCATTTTGTCATCTCCTTTCAGTCGAACAATACTGCCTTCTTTGCTGGCCCGTCCGGCGTGAGGTTGCACGCATAAGCCCAACGCAGAAGCATAATACGGCCGCGAACGCTAACGACAGTCATCTCCCGCACCGTGGCTTGTTCGAATTCCGATGCGTCCAAAGCGCTCCGAGTCAACAGAATAGCGTCGTCCGGCATGTCATTGAGCATCATTTTCAGTTCTTTAACTGTCATAGATTGTCTCCTTTTGCATGACTCATCCAGTGCCTGCAGGAACAGGACGGATTCGGTGTTCTGCGTACCTGCCGCAACGATACCGGAAATCTCGTTCGGCTCGACGAGGAAAACGCTGTCACCGTCAATGAATCCTTGCGGCCATGGCGCAGCATAGTAGGCGTAGGGAACGATATCGGTTGCATAGCGATAATCATATATTTCTGGTCGGCGTCCTGCCGAACTTTTACGATGGTTCCGAGTGAAAACGCGGATTTGAGTGTAGGTGATACTGAAACAGGCATTTCTCTTTTGATTTTCATTTTCTATTCTAAAATAGGTGGTCTACCAATTATGCAAAAACAATCCCTTTGTTTTTGGCAACAAACTTACATTTACCAGATGAATATGAGTTGCCGTTTGTGTCGTAATATCCATCTGCCTGACCGTTGTGCGAACACTGGTTCCTTGCATCACATGAGTATGCTTGCCAACAAGAAATACACAGCCGGGAAAGTTGCGTTCCGGATTTCGATATTCCGGATGATGCTCTTTCACCTTGAGTTTGCAAACATCATCAGGTTGGCGTTGGCGGAACTCTTCCAAACTGTCGGTGGTTTGTTTAATGGCTTTGTGTCGATTCGTAGCAACCTTTTTACCATCAAGTGTGTACACACGGTTCATATTTGCTTTATGCAGTGCTCGTTTGTCGTGGCGGCGGAACTGTTTAAGTTCATACGGTACACGGCTGTTGATGTTACTGTCGCAAACATCATTTGGTAAAACAGAACAAGCGATACAATAAGCATCAAGCCAGTGGTCTTTGCTTACGCCGTGCGCTGCACGATAGTCGTATGTACTTTTGCCATTGGTCGCAAAGAAATGCTTCGGGAAAAGAGAACTCAACTCTTTCGTCAGCGCCGGAATGATTTGGTTCAACACACTCAAAGCACCATATTTTTTGTTGAGCCCGGTTTTCTTTTTGGCAAGCTTTTTTGCCACGCGGTATCTTATGCACAAGGTCGTGGTGCTTTGTGCATAAGCCAACAATGTTACCAATGGTATTGCTGCCGTTTTCAGATTGCGGCACTACATGATGGTAATGGGCAATGGGCTTTTTGCAAAACAGGCAATGATGTTCTTGCATTTCGGAGACAGCTTCTTCAAGGCTTGCATTTTGATATAGTGGGCCTTGTTGATATTGCCATTTCTGAACATTGGGGTTGTCCAGCCGCATAAACGCAAATTTGTTGATTTCAAGTACAACATCGCTGATAGGAAGAAACTTCTGAATTTTCTTCACCAAGTTAATGTGTGTCTGCAGCAACTGATTTGCGGTAGGTGTAAGCCAGCCTTCCGGTCTTGTGCGATTGCTAAACTTTGCTTCTTTGTTCTTTATGCCGATGCAAAGGACTTCTTTCTCGCAACCCGGAAGATGGCGCTTGATGACACCAATTTTCTTTGCACGTTTGCTAACACTGCCATTTTGAGCAGTATCCTGCTTTACGCACTTTTTAGAAATGGTGCCATTTGCTTTGGCTCTCCGTTGACGGCGGCATCGTCTGCCGTTGGTGCGTCTTGCACGACGGGCCTTTTTGCGTTCTTGCATCAGTTTCGGAATTTCCTTGTTACGGGTTTCTAAATGCGCAGTAAAGACTGCCGTGCCGTCCGTCCTAACAACAGCAACACCGATATTGGTTCTGCCGGTGTCAATGCCCAAGTAAAGCGGCTGCGCTACATCGTCGGTTTCATACAACAGTTGAATGGTAAACGGTTTTGATGTTACGACTCGTGCTTTTTGTTCTTTAAGTAGACGGCGTACATGCCAACAACGAGTCGTAGGCATTAAAGGTTTACCATCTTTATTAAGCACATATACAGTGGACATATACGCCACCTCCTTTACGGTAAGTCTCTCCTGCCGAAACAGGAGGTTGTGTTTCCCTTGGCTGGGTGTTTGCTGCGAGTAGTATTACACGAGGTAATACCACTCTTGCGGAGCTGTCAACTGGGAAATCGACAGGCGCAACAAACATCAATGTGCCTGTGATACTTGTAAAAACAGATGGTTTTATTCAAACCACCTATTTTTGCAAATACCCGATTTTCAAGGATGAAAACACCTCCCTAAACACCAGTCTATGCGGTTCGCAAGAATGTGCAACGAAAAAAGGCACAAAAAAAGGAGCTGCCAGAAGGCAACTCCCTGTCATACATAAATTTGCTGTAGCAAAAGCGAACTCAGCGATTCTGTGCGACCTCGACATTGAAATCAAACAGTTCCTTGCTGGTCGAGCACCGGGAAGAAAACTCTCCGTCACGGTTTTGGATGACATCAGATGCCGGGACAGGCTTTCCGAAACTGTCGTCCACAAACACAGGATGCTTGCTGTCATCATTGTCAGAACGGAGCGGGGATTTCGGGCGTCGGAAGCTGGAACATTGCTGCCTGCATTTCCTTGCCGTCATTCTTCACATTCACATCAATGAGAGGGCAAATCGTATCGCCTGCACACTCCCACTTGGTATAGGATTGAGCGGTAATTGCGGTATTGCCGTCAGATACCTCAATACCGAGCGAAAGAATGTCTGATTTGAGGCCGAGCTTTTCCTGAAGCATTTCCGGGGTAAGAGTCAGAAGCTGACCGCCGACCGTGTTAATGATAAGATTCATGGTTACATACTCCTTTCTGTGATTAGTAAATATAGTTCTCGCTGCGAAGCGCTGCCTGAACGGCGCGGATTTCCTTTTCGGTGAGTTGGTAGCTACCAATCGGTGTGTGCTCGGAGCCAAAGTAAGCGGAATCGAACACCATGCAGGCTTCTCCGTTCTCATTGAGCCGATAGAGAAATGCTTCCTTTGTCCGTGCATCGGTAGGATGGTCTACCAGCGATACGAGAGGAAGACCTGTGGTTGAGTTCTTGACCATCTGCACTCGGATGTGTTCCGGTCACAGCACCCAGCAATGTAGATGTGCGGCTCGGAGATAAGGCGCAGGTCACGCTTCATCAATTCGAGCAGTGAATTGGCGGGCTTGCAGCTGTAAGTATTGGTCAATTCGGCGTTTAGCTCGAAATTGAGCGAAACACAGAAAACACGGTATCCGCGCTTATCCAAGTCATCGAGCATTGCGGTGCCAGCGCCCGAAGACAGGAATGAAACCATCTTGGTGTCCATGTTTTTAGGCAGGTAAAGCACAGCCGTAATGAGGTATCTTTCCGAACGCACCAGATTCTTAAACATCACGCATCATCCTCCGTCTTGGTAGTCATGCCATGGACTTTATCGATGGCGGCAGCAATCGTGTTGTTCTCCAGTTCAGTCATCTGTGTGCAAAGGTAACCCCAGTCGATGGCATCGTGGACCTTGCGGACAAACGCATCGTAGGTGCCAGCGGTTTTCATCATTTTGACTTCCGATTCGTAGCAGCCGGATTCCTCGAGCAGATGCTGGATGTCATCGATGGGGTTCATTTCGATAGTTGGTACAGTTTTGTTCATGATACAAACTCCTTTAAGTGTTTAGGATGCGAAAAGAGCGGACCTCTCAGAATCGAGAAGTCCGCCCTTTAAGCGAAATTGTGAATGTACGAAAGGCAGAAAGCCTTTTTGATTTGGAATGGTATCTATCGTACAATACCCATTCTATTCGGTTCGCACATTTTGGCAAGAAAAAGTCGCTGCCCCCAGCATAGGCAGCGACAAAACTATATGCTATTGATTGAGAGCCTTTTCGGCGTTTTCTTTGACGGTAGCACGGATATCGTCAGATACCTGCAGCACATCCAATGCTGCATCAAGCGTCAGAGTGCCGGAGCGAACAAGGTTTGCAACGCTCGCGGAAAGGGATTCAACATACCCTTCCGCACGACCTTCTGCTCGACCTTTTACGATTCCCTGCTGTTCTACAAAGTCACTGTAATTACACATTTGATTGAGTCCCTCCCTGACGTCGGCTGTTACTTGCAAACCACATTCGCGTGCAAGGTCGAGCTTTGCTTCTACAGGCATATCGTTATCGAATACCGAAGAAAAGAAACGAACCATGTTATTTGCTGATTGTTTGTCCTGCAAACACGCAATGATGATGCAGAAGTTGTCATATTGCTTTTTAGGGAAGTGATGTTCTTTGGCTAAGCAGGTTTCGCGCATGGAATATGTATTGCACACACCACGAATTTTTTCATCGGGCGCAATACACAACCAAATACTGTATACTTTTTGTAGTTTATTGTAGTCCGAATTACGAAAGACAGTTTCCTTTTTGTGCAGAAATCATTCTGCTGCAATAAAAGCTACCGCGTTTCAGCATTGAGTATCCGGGATTGAAGTGATTCTGAGCTTCAATATCTACAATGACACGGCTTGGAGGTGATTCTCCACCCGGCATACCGATGTCGAACAGAACATCATAGTATATCGTTCCCTCGTTTGTGCTTTTCGACTCGACATTCTTTTCGTTCAGTTTATCAGGTAAGTCATCAACAATGTGACATCCAATTTCAACCGGCGAAGTATTGCTTGCTTGAATTTCAGCCAATTCTTCCGGCGTTATTTGGCTTTTAGCTTTC